>OGOZ01000002.1_pt1 | contig 240193 bp, 168 predicted proteins | sample 1552801 | NCBI WGS metagenome assembly OGOZ01 (sample SAMEA2580196, study PRJEB22360) | human gut metagenome | biome: human gut; feature: human-associated habitat; material: faeces | place: Denmark | collected 2008/2010 | reverse complement strand
GTAGCCAAGTCTGGAAGGGATAAACGCTGAAGGCATCTAAGCGTGAAGCCCCCCTCAAGATGAGATATCCGATTCGCAAGAAGAAGGTCCCTTGAAGACGACGAGGTAGATAGGCTTAGAGTGTAAGTACAGTAATGTATTGAGCGGATAAGTACTAATCGACCGGAAGCTTAACTTGGAGATAGATGTAAAAAGGTTCGGTATCGGTTTTGAAGGTATAAACAAAACCTTTAGCATAATCCTCGATAGCTCAATGGTAGAGCACTCGGCTGTTAACCGAGTTGTTGTAGGTTCGAGCCCTACTCGGGGAGTTTTTCCGTATCAGGGAAAGAAAGAGAGAAAGGCTCCGTGGTCAAGCGGTTAAGACATCGCCCTTTCACGGCGGTAACACGGGTTCGATTCCCGTCGGAGTCACTTTTACAGATTATCATGCATAAGATATAGTAATCTGTAATTTTTAAGTTCATATGGTATGGCGTGATAGCCAAGTGGTAAGGCCCCGGTCTGCAACACCGTCATCGCCGGTTCAAATCCGGCTCACGCCTCTAAGAAAAGCTTGAAACATTGATATATCAGTGGTTTAGGCTTTTTTTTGTTGCCATGCATATTCAAAAATGATCCAGTGGATTATTTTTGAGTATAAAGTATCGAGAATTGGTTTGAAATGTGCAATCTTAGATGATATGATGATGCTATGGATGTAAATTAAGTAAATAGGTAAAAATTGAGATATGATAAACACTTGTGAAGGAAGGAGAAAGAGTATGAACCCTATAGAACAGCTGCGTGAGATTATTAATAATAGCAATAATATTGTATTTTTCGGTGGAGCAGGAGTGTCTACGGAGAGTGGAATCCCGGACTTCCGGAGTGTGGATGGATTGTATCATCAGAAGTATGATTACCCGCCGGATACCATTTTGAGTCATACCTTTTACCGGCAGAAGCCGGAAGAGTTCTTCCGTTTTTATAAGGATAAGATGCTTTGTCTCACGGCCGAGCCCAATGCGGCACACAGGAAGCTGGCAAAGTGGGAACAGCAGGGAAAGCTGAAGGCAGTCATTACCCAGAATATTGACGGACTTCATCAGAAAGCCGGTTCGAAGAAGGTATTAGAGCTTCATGGAAGTGTGCTTCGGAATTATTGTGAAACATGCGGAAAATTCTTTGATGCAGAGTATATGCTGCATGCAGATGGAATTCCGAAATGTGATGCATGTGGCGGCAGAGTGAAGCCGGATGTAGTTCTTTATGAAGAGGGACTTAATCAGAATACACTGCAGGAAGCTGTTCATTATATTAAGGAAGCGGATGTACTGATTGTGGGAGGAACCTCCCTTGTCGTATATCCGGCGGCAGGTCTCATTGACTATTATCAGGGCAGTAAGCTGATTCTGGTTAATAAGACGGCAACCGCACGCGATGGAATTGCAGACCTGGTGGTTCAGGGAGCGATCGGGGAGATCTTTTCACAGCTGTAAGGATAGGGGAAAAAGGAAAATGAGTATCTTTTTGGCAGTAATTGGGTGGATCTGTGTGATCTATTTTCTGTGTATTGCATTGTTTGTCAGACATGGAACGTTTTTTTTCTTTGTCTGGCTGTTTCTTGGAGTTACGGCACTGGGATTATCCTTTTGTATGAAGAGAGGAATCTGGCAGGAACATGTGCCGTTACTTGTGCGCAGAAGCTTCTGGTGCGTGGCAACGATTGGAGTGATTTTCTTTCTGATTGTGGAAGGATTTATCCTGAGCGGATTTGGAATGTCAGGCTCAGATCAGGCAAAGTATCTGGTGGTTCTCGGTGCGCAGATGAAGCCTGAAGGTCCATCTAAGGTTTTGCAGTACCGGCTGGATGCTGCACTTGCTTATTTAACAGATCATCCGGAATGCCAGGTGGTTGTATCCGGTGGACAGGGTGCGGATGAGCATATCAGCGAAGCCCAGGGAATGTACGACTACCTTGTCGCGCATGGACTGGAAGCAGACCGAATCCTTCTGGAGGATCAGTCTGTAAATACGGTACAGAATTTGGCTTTTTCTGCAAAATATTTTGATAAGGAAAAGGATGAGGTCCTGATTGTAAGTAATAACTTTCATGTATTCCGGGCAGTCGGAATTGCCAGACGTCAGGGCTATCAGAAGGTATCCGGACTTGCGGCACGTGGATACTGGTTTCTGTTACCCTATAATATGCTGCGGGAATTTGTCGGTGTGTGCAAGGATCTGATTCTCGGGATATGAGAAACTACTAAAAGCATATTGGATTCATTTCTGCACAGCTGAGCTGTTACCTATTATGAGAGAAAAGGAAGAAAATTGTGGATATTCAGGTCAATGACATTGTGAAATTAAAGAAAGCGCATCCCTGTGGCAGCTATGAGTGGCAGGTGCTGCGGACCGGAGCGGATTTCCGGCTGAAATGCGTCGGATGCGGACATCAGATTATGATCCCACGCAGACAGCTGGAGAAGAATGTGAAGGGGATCCGGAACAGGGAGTAGGTGTCTTAAGGGTACTGCATAAAACAATGTAAGTCCCTTCATAAGCTGTCCTTAGTGAGCAGGCTCCCACGGTCATCCTGCACAATTATTTCCGCATGGCTGAACTGTTACTGAAAATGACAGAATGATAGAAAAGTTAATTTGATACTTGAAATTAGCATGAATTCATGGTATCATATAAATCCGTGGTATGTAAAAAGACATACAAATCCTTGCTCCTGTTTCAGGACAGGGGCCAGAGACCAAAAGGAGGTAACTAGCATGAACAAGTATGAATTAGCTGTTGTTGTTAGTGCGAAAATCGAAGACGAGGAAAGAGCAGCAGTAGTTGACAAGTGCAAGGCCCTGATCGAAAGATTCGGTGGAACCATCACAAACGTTGACGACTGGGGCAAGAAGAGACTGGCTTATGAAGTTCAGAAGATGAAAGAAGCTTACTATTACTTCATTCAGTTTGACGCTGAGCCTACTGCACCGATCGAAATCGAAAACCGTGTTCGCATTATGGACAATGTTATCAGATTTTTATGCGTAAGACAGGACGAGGCATAAGATAACCGCTATGCCGGAAAGTAGAGGCAGGTATGAATAAAGTAATCCTTATGGGACGTTTGACGAGAGATCCTGAAGTTCGGTATTCTCAGGGCGAGAATGCAACAGCAGTCGCCAGATATACATTAGCCGTAGACCGTAGATATAACCGTAATAATGACGAGCAGAGCGCAGATTTCATTAGCTGTGTTGCTTTTGGACGTAATGGCGAGTTCGCTGAGAAGTATCTTCGCAAGGGAACCAAGATTGCAGCTACCGGTCGTATTCAGACAGGAAGCTATACGAATAAAGACGGTGTACGTGTATATACGACAGAGGTTGTTATTGAAGAACAGGAATTTGCTGAAAGCAAAAACAGCTCTTCCGCAGGTAATGGGGGCTTTACAGGCGGAAATAATGCACCTGCTATGCAGGATGCAGGTGATGGCTTCATGAATATTCCGGATGGAATTGATGAGGAATTACCGTTTAACTAAGTTTTTTACTATGAATAGGAGGGTAACCACTATGGCATTTAATAAAGCAGAGAAGTCTGATTTTCCTAGAAAAAAAGGCGGTATGCGTAGAAGAAAAAAGGTTTGTGTATTCTGTGGTAAGGACAATGTAATTGATTACAAGGATACCGCCAAGTTAAAGAGATATGTATCTGAGAGAGGAAAAATCCTTCCCAGACGTATCACCGGCAACTGTGCAAAACATCAGAGAGCTCTTACTGTAGCAATCAAGAGAGCACGTCACGTAGCACTGATGCCTTACGTTCAGGACTAATTTCAGTTTGAGTTTAAAGGGATGAAAGCCTTTACTTACTGTACATGCAGTAGGTAGAGGCTTTTTCATGTAGAGCACTTAGCGAAGACGAGCCGAAGGCGAAGTCTGAGCTTAGTGCGAACGGTACCCGGACACTTAATGAGAACGAGCGGGAGCGAAGGTCGAATTTAGTGAAACGGATACATGTAGAGCATTTAGCGAAGAGACCTAAAGAAGACGAGCCGAAGACGAAGTAGTGAAAAAAAGCAGGAATCACATATACTGATCATTTTTTTAGTCATATGAAAATGAGAAATAAATGCATTGATTCATACGAAAAGATGTAATATAATACAATAGAACGCACCAATAATATATTCATAAAGGACTGCATACACATGAAACGTAAAATCACATCTAAACTGTATGAGTGGAAAAACATTCAGAATGGCAGAATGCCATTGCTTATTTATGGTGCACGACAGGTTGGAAAAACATTTGAGATGCGGGAGTTCGGGGCACTTTATTATAAGAATACCGTTTATGTAAATTTTGAAACAGATGAAAGAATCGGAAAATATTTTGAAACAGATATTCATGCAGATCATGTCATTTCTGTTTTGGAGAAATACTATCAGGTAAAAATTGTTCCGGAAAACACACTCATTATTTTTGATGAGATACAGATGTGTGAGCGGGCGTTAACTTCCTTGAAATATTTTTCAGAAGAAGCACCGGAATATCATATCATGGCCGCAGGAAGCCTGCTTGGAGTGGCCGTGAACCGGGAAAAATATTCCTTTCCGGTAGGAAAAATCCAGATGCTGACCATGTATCCCATGGATTTGGAAGAGGTATTGTGGGCAAAGGGAAAACAGATGCTTGCAGATACGATCCGGGAACATTATGAAAACAATCAGCCATTGGATGAACTCCTGCATGAGGAGGCATTGCAGGAGTTTTATCATTATTGTATTGTGGGCGGAATGCCGGCAGCAGTAAAAGCCGATCTTGCAAAAGACAGCCCGATTGATCAGACCGAAATCCGACAGATGCTATTAAATTCTTACATTGCAGATATGGCAAAATATGCTAATCAGGCAGATACGGTACGCATTTTTGAAGCATATGATTCGCTTCCCTCCCAGCTGGCAAGGGATGCAAAAAAGTTCCAGTATAAGCTGATAAAATCCGGAGCACGGGCATCTCAATACGGAGATGCGATTGACTGGATGATCCGGGCGGGAATTGTGAATAAGTGTATGAAGTGCACTCAGGGATTTTATCCGGCTGCCGCATATCAGGATGTGAGTGCATTTAAACTGTATTACAGTGATATGGGTATTATGTCTGCCAGAATAGGGATGACGCTGGAAGCATTGAACAATAGTGAGACAGAACATTTCCGGGGAATTATGGCAGAAAACTATGTTTCTGTTGCATTAAAGACGAATGGTTATGATTTATATTATTGGGAATCGGATAATACGGCAGAGGTTGATTTTCTGATACAAAAAAATAGCCATGTGATCCCGGTTGAGTGTAAAGCAGGAAATCATGTAAAAGCAAAAAGTATGATGGTTTATATGGAAAAATATGAACCATCCTATGCCATCAGGATTTCAACAAGAAATTTTGGAATGGTGAAGGGAATAAAAGCAGTGCCGTTGTATAGTGTATTTTGCATTTAAAGCTTTATGTTTTCAGGTTGTGGATGGAGAAATATTTTTCTGTCCGATGCGCTGCTAAAAATCCCTGGTGAAAATAGTGTAAAAATAATAAAAAAATAATGAAAAACAAGCATAGCTCAGAAATAAAGAAAGCAGAGTGAATAAACAAATGAACGAGAAACAGGATTTTACAACAGGAAGTATTCCGAAGAAGATGATCGGATTCATGCTGCCGGTGCTGGGAGCATTGATTTTGCAGGCGATGTATGGTGCGGTCGATCTGATGATCGTCGGAAGATTTGGAACGACGGAGGGAATATCGGGAGTTACGACCGGAAGCAGCATTATGAATCTGGTAACTTTTACGGTAAGCTCGCTGACAACAGGTGTTACCGTAATTATGGGACAATACCTGGGAGAGAAACGCCCCGAGAGACTGGGAGGACTGGTAGGAGGAGCAACGTGCTTCTTTTTTATCATTTCGCTGGTTCTGACGGCTGTATTGCTGATTTTTGCAAGGCCGATCGCAATACTGATGCAGGCACCGGAATCGGCTCTTGATCTTACGGTGACCTATATCCGGATTTGTGGAGCCGGCTATGTATTTATTGTATTTTATAATTTTATCAGCAGTATTTTCCGTGGACTCGGTGATTCGAGGATGCCTCTTTTATTTGTTGCTATTGCCTGTGTGGTCAATATTATCGGAGACCTCGTGTTGGTCGCAGGATTCCATATGAATGTCGCAGGAGCGGCCATTGCAACCGTACTGGCACAGGCAGTCAGTGTGGTACTTTCCATTGTCATTATTTTCCGGAAGAATTTAGGCTTTACATTGCAGAAAGCGGATTTCCGGCTTTCGGGTGAAGTAACGCACTTTCTTGTAGTGGGTGCACCATTGGCGCTGCAGGAGTTCCTTACGAACCTCACCTTCCTTGCATTATGTGCCTTCATCAACCGGCTGGGACTGGATGCGTCCTCCGGATATGGGGTGGCACAGAAGATTCAGTCCTTCGTCATGCTGATTCCTTCTTCCATTATGCAGTCCATGGCAGCGATTGTTTCACAGAACGTCGGAGCGGGCAAAGAAAAAAGAGCCGATCAGGCGATGCATTGTGGAATTTTGTTTGGTGCGGCAGTCGGTGTTGTGATTGCCTATGCGGCACTCTTCCATGGGGATGCACTGGCAGGGCTTTTTACCGAGGATGCAGCCGTTGTCAAGAGAGCGTTTGAATTCTTAAGAGGATTTGCACCGGAAGCTATTGTCACAAGCATTCTGTTCAGCTACATGGGATATTTCAATGGACATGCGAAATCCTTATTTGTTATGATTCAGGGACTTGCGCAGTCATTCCTCGTAAGACTTCCGATGTCGTATCTGATGAGCATCCGTCCCAATGCTTCTTTGTTTGGCGTTGGACTGGCAGCACCGTCGGCAACCGTGTTCGGAATTATTTTGTGCACAATTTATTATGTGCATATGAAAAAGCAAATGAAAGAAAAGACTGCTTGAATAAAACCTTCCGATTTCCACATACTACCCATACAGTATTTTTATGGAAATCAGGAGGTTTTTTAATATGAGAGCAACGGGAATTGTGAGGAGGATTGACGATCTGGGCAGGATTGTCATTCCGAAGGAATTAAGAAGAACGCTTCGCATCCGCGAAAGTGATCCGATAGAAATTTTTTCGGGAAGAGAGGGTGAAATCATTCTGAAAAAGTACTCTCCGATGGGCGAGATCAGTGTGTTTGCCAAACAGTATGCGGAAAGTCTGGCACAGGTATCGGGAAGAGCGGCATTGATTACGGACCGTGATCAGTTCATTGCGGTTGCAGGTGGATTCCGGACGTTTTTAGGAAAATCAATCAGCAAGGAGCTGGAGGTCAAACTGGAAAACAGGGAGACGCTGATGGCAATGGCAGATGATAAGAAGTTTATTTCGGTAGTGAAGGATAACACCGATGACTATGCGGAGGAGGCAATCTGTCCGATTATCTGTGAGGGAGACGTGATCGGAGGAGTGATTCTGCTCAACACGGCGGATAAGGAGAAAATGGGAGAAGTCGAACTGAAGCTGATCCAGTCGGCTGCGGGATTTTTAGGACGACAAATGGAGCAGTAATGTAAAATCAGTTACTGGAACGAGGTACGAGTGAGCAGCAACACTGATTTTACAGGAACTTTACAAAAACCTCTCGACAGATTTTACATTTGTTTTGTATGCTAGTAATAGTGGAGTATTTTCGGCCATTTGTAAAATCTGGAAGCGAGGTATGTAAAATGGACTTGTTTGATGTACTAACGTTAATTGGTGGATTGTGCCTGTTCCTTTTTGGCATGAATGTCATGGGGGAGGCACTGGAAAGCAGAGCGGGAAATAAGCTTCGCACCTTGCTTTCAAAAATGACGACCGGAAAATTCGCCGGATTCCTTACAGGGCTTGGAGTGACAGCGATTATCCAGAGCTCTTCGGCAACAACGGTTATGGTAGTCGGGTTTGTAAATTCCGGGCTGATGAATTTAAGACAGGCGATTCATGTTATCATGGGAGCCAACATCGGAACGACGGTAACGGGATGGTTGTTGTCGCTTGGTGGAATCAGTGGTGATAATTTCTGGGTGCGTCTCATGAAGCCATCCTCCTTTGTTCCGGTACTCGCATTGGTGGGAATTATTCTATATATGTTTACAGGGTCTTCGAAGAAGAAGGATACCGGAGCAATTTTTCTGGGATTTGCTACATTGATGTTCGGAATGGAAGCCATGTCCGGGGCAGTATCCGGCCTTTCAGAGGTGCCGGCCTTCCGTGAGCTGTTTATCATGTTTACGAATCCGATTCTGGGCCTTCTGGCAGGAACAATACTTACCTGTATCATTCAGTCGAGCTCTGCCTCTGTCGGGATTTTGCAGGCATTAAGTATGACCGGACAGATTACCTTTGGAGCAGCTATACCGATCGTTATGGGTGATGCGATCGGAACCTGTATTACTGCAATGCTTTCAAGTATCGGAACGAAGCGGGATGCGAAGCGGGCAGCAGTAGCACACCTGACCTTAAATATGGGGGGCGCACTGGTATGGCTTATCATATACTGTGTGATCAGATCCGTCTTTGCACCGCCGATTCTGACAGCGGTGGCAACACCACTGGGAATTGCAATTGTGAACACATTGTTTAAGGTGCTTAACATTATATTATTTATGCCGCTGACCGGTCTGCTGGAGAAGGTGGTTTGCATTCTTGTACCGGGAACAGCCAAAGCAGAAAAGGATACTGAACTGGATGAACGTCTTCTTGCTACACCGACACTTGCCCTGCAGCAGTGTCATACCATTGCGGTTGACATGGCGAGGGATGCGGTAACTTCTTTAAAGGAAGCGTTACAAAGCTTTGAACATTACACACCGCAGCTGGAGGAAAGCATCCGGAACAAGGAAGACCTTACCGATCATTATGAAGATATTCTGGGCTCTTATCTTATCAAACTGAGCTCGCAGAAGATCAGCAGTGAAGATGGAGAAGAGGTTACTATGCTGATGAAAATAATCGGTGATTTCGAGCGGATTTCGGATCATGCGGTGAATGTTCTGGAAGCTTCCACAGAAATGCGTGAGAAGGAGCTGAGCTTCTCTGACAGTGCCAAGGGAGATTTCAAGGTGATTTCAGCTGCTGTGGAAGAGATTCTGGATCTGTCCTATGAGGCTTTTGCAGATAATAATATTAACAGTGCAGTCAATGTGGAGCCCTTAGAGCAGGTTATTGATGCATTGAAGGAGGAGATGCGTACCCGCCACATTTTGCGTATGCAGCAGGGAAATTGCAATGTGATCGCAGGCTTCGTATGGTCCGATCTTCTGACCTGCCTTGAAAGAACATCCGATCACTGCTCCAATATTGCAGGCTGTGTGATCGATGTTGCCCATCATGAGCTTCATCTGCATGAAACCTTGCAGGCAATTCACGAGGACAGCAAAGAGTTTCAGAATAAATTTGAGATGTATAGCGAGAAATATGCTGTACATGAATTATAATCATTAAAAAGAGCGTTCAAATAGAAAATCACATACATCATAACCTGGGTCCACATATTATAAATTACAAGTTTTATAATATGTGGGCTTTATTTTTTCAAACTAATGTGAGAAAATAAAAATCTATAGGGCTTTTATGGAGGATTATTATGAGAAAATTTTGGAAAAAGGGATTTACCCTGCTACTTGGTACATTACTTGCTGTTTCCCTTATAGGATGCGGCAGCAGCGCAGATGGAACAGGGAGCACGGCAGGCGGAAGCGGTACTGCCAACATTGTGAATATCGGGGTTACCGGTTCCCTGGTGAGCTTCAATCCGTTTGTTATGGATATGTCGGAGATGAATCATTACAGCAGTGGTCTGATGTTTCTGCCTCTTGTGGAGCTGGATCAGAATCTGAACTTTGTACCGATGCTGGCAGATTCCATTACAACAGAGGATAACCTGACCTTTACGGTGCATATTGATGATGCGGCTACCTGGTCTGACGGAACCCCGGTTACGGCTGCTGATGTGGAATATACCGTGCGACGCCTGTGCAGCCCGGTGGTTGCAAATCCGTATATGATGTATTACGTGTTTGAAGGTGTCGATGACGAAACCGGGTTTGTGGAAGAAAATGCTGACAGTGTTGCAGGAATCAGGATTGTGGATGACAAGACCATCACTTTTACGGTAAAGTCTCCGATGTCACTGATCAGCTTTGAAAACGGATATGCCAGATATATGCATATTCTGCCGAAGCATGTCATCGAGAAATTCAGTGAGGCAGAGCTTACAACGAATGAGTGGTTTTCCCACCCGGATGTGGTAAGCGGGCCTTATATGGTAACGGACTTTGATCCGGAGCATTATGTTTCCTATACAGCGAACACCAAATATTTTAAGGGCGCGCCCAAAATTGAAAAGCTGAACTTTAAGATTGTAGAGGGAAGTCAGATTCTCGCAGGCCTGAAATCCGGCGAAATCGATGTGACGCATCCCACGATGAGTAATATTCCGGAAACGGATTATGAGAGTGTTGAAGCACTTCCCAATGTAACGGTTACCTATGCGAAACCGGTAACCCATCAGTCTGTATTTATCCAGACAGCAAATGTGACAGATAAAAGAGTCCGTGAGGCACTGCTTTGTGGTATTGACCGGGAGAAAATCCTGAATGACTTAATGAAGGGACATGGTGAAATTGTTGATGGCTTTGTATCTTCTGTGAGCCCTTATTATGACAGCAGTATCGTTCCGACCAAGTATGATCCGGACAGAGCAAAGTCACTTTTACAGGAAGCAGGCTGGGATGGAAGTCAGATATTGCGGTTTTATATTAATTCCAGTGATACAACATTTGCCAACGCGGCAGCAATTATGGTTGCACAGTGGGCGGAAATCGGTATTCAGGTGGAGATTAAGACCGTTGATTTTGCAACGCTGATGAGCACTGCCGGGTCTGCCGATTATGATCTGCTTGCTGTTCAGTACACCTATCCGCCTGCGGATTACAGCCTGGATCTGGTTTATCTTCTGGCTGGAGAGGGAAGCTGGACCGGATATTATGATGAAGAGGTGGCAGCAGCCCTTGATGGAGTAACAACCGCCTCAGATACCGGCGAGCTGACCGGCTACTACCGGATTATTGATGAAAAGATGCAGGAGGACGTACCTTACTTTTCTGCCTATGTAATCGGGGCACAGAGTGCCACCGCCAATCGTCTTACCGGTGTGGAACAGGGTGTGTATGGCTTCTTTAACAATATACAGAACTGGGAAATTGTGCAGTAATCCCATCAGGTCATAAAGACGTTGAAGCATTTGGGATTACCGGGATGAATTTTTCATTGCAGCTGCGAGGATACGGAACAGCGATAATATAAATACGGATTTGGAGCAGAGAATGTCACACTTACTTACGATTTCGGATCTGACAATTGCATTTACCGGAGACACCGGTACCCATGAGGTAACAGACCATCTTTCTCTTACACTGGATGAGGGAGAGATTGTCTGTCTGGTTGGTGAGTCCGGATGTGGAAAAAGTGTGACATCAATGTCACTTTTGGGTCTGTTGGGACCGGGAGGAAGTGTGAAGGAGGGGAGTATCTGCTACGAGGATCGTGATCTCCTTACTCTTTCAGAAAAGGAACTGGATCAGATCCGCGGGAAAGAAATCAGTATGATTTTTCAGGATCCGATGAGCTCTTTAAATCCTGTCTTTACGATCGGATATCAGATCATGGAGGGGCTGCGGATTCATCTGGGATTAAAGAAGAGGGAAGCGTGGGTGCGCGCCGTAGAGCTTCTTGACAGGGTTGGAATGAAGGAGCCGGAGCTGGTAATGAAGAGCTATCCGCATACGCTGTCCGGTGGAATGCGGCAGAGAGCCATTATCGCAATGGCACTTGCCTGTAATCCGAAGCTTCTGATCGCGGATGAGCCGACAACGGCACTGGATGTATCGGTGCAGGCACAGATCATGGTGCTTCTGAAGAGATTACAGAAGGAATCCCGGATGGCAGTGCTCCTGATTACTCATGATATGGGCGTGGTGTCCCATATGGCAGACCGGGTTCTTGTGATGTATGCGGGACAGATCGTGGAGGAAGCAGAAGCAGAGGAGTTGTTCCGTCATCCATCCCATCCTTATACCCGGGCACTTCTTTCTGCCATTCCAACAACCGGGGACAGTGAGGAGCGGAAATTGACCTCCATTCCCGGTATGGTTCCGGAAAATTATGATACCATTTCAGGATGCCGGTTCGCAGACCGGTGCCCATATGCACGGCAGGAGTGTCATCAGAGGGCCGGTTTGCGGGAAATTTCCAAGAGGCATACCGTGAGGTGTATTTTACAGTTATAGGCGTATTGCAAAGAACAGTTCAGCAGACCACATAACAACCGGCTTTAAACGGTCATGCTGGACTTAAAAGATAAAGATAAGAGGAAGAACAGTGTCCAGGCAGCAAATTCCGTTGATACAAGTGAAGAATCTGAAGAAATATTACCCGGTGAAAACCGGGATTATTCCACATGTCACGGATTATGTAAAAGCGGTAGACGGTGTGAGCTTTTCCATTTATGAAGGAGAAATCCTGGGTCTTGTCGGGGAGTCCGGCTGTGGAAAGACCACGATCGGAAAGCTGCTGACGGGTCTGGAAAAGCCGACGGAAGGGGCGATTTTGTATCGCGGGATGGATATTCTGGACTGGACAGCGAAGGAGCAGAAAAAATACCGAACGAAAATCCAGATGATTTTTCAGGATCCGTATTCTTCCTTAAATCCGAGGAAGCATATCTATGAAATACTGGCGGCACCCATGCTTTATCATGGCATTTCCGATAAGCAGACTGTCGAAAAGGATGTGAAGGAGCTGCTTGAAATGGTGGGAATGCCGCAGTCTGCACTTGGCAGATATCCACACGAGTTTTCCGGAGGGCAGCGGCAGCGCATCGGCATTGCCAGAGCACTTTCCCTGAAACCGGAATTTATCGTATGCGATGAGCCGGTGAGTGCACTGGATGTATCGGTGCAGGCGCAGATCCTGAATCTGCTTAAGAGTCTGCAAAAGGAGCTGCAGCTTACCTTGTTGTTCATCGGACATGGGCTCGGTGCGGTGCATTATGTGAGTGATCGGATTGCGGTGATGCAGAATGGACGGATGGTAGAGCTTGGGGATGCCAGAGAGGTTTTTCATCATCCGCAGCAGGAGTATACGAAGATGCTGCTGAATTCCATTCTGGAACCGAAGGCTTATTCCGAAGACAGGGACAGCTAAGGGAATTAGATAAAAGGAACATACGCTGATGGGTAAGTATATTTTAAAACGAATCTTAATAGCAATTCCGGTGCTGATCGGAATTACCTTGATTGATTATGCGATTATGTGTCTTGCCGGAAGTCCGCTTGAGATGTTAAAGGGTCCCCGGATTTCTGATGCGGCTTTGCAGGCAAAGGAGATTGCGGCAGGCCTTGATAAGCCGCTTATCGTGCAGTATTTTGTGTGGCTTTGGCAGCTCCTGCAGGGGAACCTGGGTTACTCGATGAAATCTTATGAGCCGGTCAGTGCCATGATCGGAAGCCATATAGGACCGACACTGCTTTTAATGGGAGCATCTCTTGCTTTAAGTCTTCTGATTGCAGTTCCTGCCGGAATTTACAGTGCGGTAAAGCAGTATTCGAAGGGCGATTATGCCGTGGTAACAGCGTCCTTTATCGGAAGCAGCATACCGAGCTTTTTTCTGGCATTGATTCTGATTTATATTTTTACCGTAAAGCTGGGAATTCTGCCATCCGGCGGGATGAATACCCTTGGAATGGACGGCAGTGTGGCGGATACGATACGGCATATGGTTCTGCCTGTCACTGTGCTTGCAGTTTCTTTAGCCGGAAGCAACATCCGTTATATCCGAAGCTCTTTTCTGGAGATTTTACAGCAGGATTATCTGCGGACGGCCAGGGCAAAAGGAATCGGCTATAAGCGGGTGATCTGGAAGCATGCCATGCGGAATGCACTGCTTCCTATTGTAACGGTAATCGGAATGCAGATTCCGATGCTGTTTGGTGGTGCTGTAATTATAGAGCAGGTGTTTTCCTGGCCGGGACTTGGACTGATGACTATGACGGCAATTATGGGAAGGGATTATCCCGTGATTATGGGAGTATGCCTGCTGTCCGCGGTTGTGGTACTTGTTTCCAACCTGATTACGGATATTTTGTATGCGCTGGTCGATCCCACGATTCAGCTGAATTAATGCTTAAAGCTTTGGAAAATTGTTTTCCTATACTTATGAAAGAATGAGGACAGACAACAGATCCGTATGCCGGGAAGGATATGGATCAGAGAGGACGGTCTATGAAGAAAAATTTATCAAATGAAACCTATCTGCAGACCGTCTGGAGGCGGTTCAGGCATCATCATCTGGCGGTGGTATCCATTGTGGTTGTGGCAGTAATCAGTCTTGCGGCTGTTCTGGCTCCGATCCTTGCACCCTACGATCCACAGGCAATTGCCGGTCCCTTTGGAGCGGCTCCGTCGAAGGAATTCTTCCTGGGAACCGATGCTATTGGCAGGGATGTGTTAAGCCGGCTTTTGTATGCGACACGGATTTCACTCCTGGTCGGGGTGATGGCAACCCTGCTATCAACTGCTATTGGTGTTGTACTTGGTCTGATTGCGGGATATTTTGGCGGCGTGGCAGATATGGTGATTATGCGTTTTACGGATGTGGTGATGTCCTTTCCTTATATTCTGCTGGTGCTTGTTGCGGCAGCGATTTTTGAACCGGGACTGTGGAATATTATTCTGATTCTCGGATTTGTGGACTGGCCGGGGATTGCACGGCTGGTACGCGGAAATGTGCTGTCCTTACGGGAAACAAACTTTATTAAGAGCAATCTGGTGGCAGGAATGCCGCTGTCCCATATTCTGTTTTCAGAAATCCTGCCAAATACCGTTGCACCGATCCTTGTATATAGTACAACCGTGCTGGCAGTGTCTATGCTGGATGAGGCAGCACTGAGCTTTCTTGGAATGGGCGTACAGCCTCCGAAAGCAAGTCTTGGCAATATGCTGAACGGTGCACAGTCTCTTACCGTGCTCACACAGCAGCCATGGCTGTGGATTCCGCCCGGTCTTGTTATTATTGTGCTGGTCGTTGCGATTAACTTTATCGGAGATGCCCTGAGGGATGCGGTCGATCCGAATTCAAAGAGCAGACAGATTTAAACTCAAGTTGCGTTAGCAACGGTTTTACGAATGGGGTGCTGAATAGTTACCTCAATTTCAACTCAATTTTAAAGAGCATTTGATGTGAGCACTCAAAAATCATCCACTGGATCATTTTCTCATATGCAAGGCAACAAAAAAAGATCCAACAGGATCCTTTCACATCATTTATAACGTATATATGATAATAAAAAGACAAAATAAAGAGTGAAAATTCATTCCACACTTCATGATACAGTCTATCATATGGAAAAAGAAAAGTCTAGTTATTTCATAGAAAATCAGATATTCTTATTTTACCGGATAAAGTAAAACAAAAGTCTTTTGGAAAACATTATAACTTATAACTGGATTTGTGCACAGCCATGGGAAGGATACTGGATGGAAAAGAGAGAAGCGGGAAAGATTCAAAGAAAAAGTGATAAGGCAGTGAAGGAAGAACCGGATAAAAAGAGCTCTGCAGAGTGGCAGCGGGAAGAGGAATATTTAAACCAGACGCTGGATATCGTGAAGCGTAATGTGGAAAATTACGAGAGCGAAATCCGTGAGATGAGTGAGCAGATTGAGGAAATGCTGCAGCACTATCACGACAATGATGTAGAAGTCTACACGCAGATGAGCAATACGGTAACGATGCGGGATCATATGCAGTCTGCCCTGAAGCGTAATCAAAGGGCGACAAAGAAGCCCTATTTTGGACGGATTGATTTTCTGGATGAGACGCTTCAAAAGGAGGAAGCCCTGTATATCGGACGCGGAGGAATTGCGAAGGATACAACGCATCAGATGGTTGTGGACTGGCGTGCACCGGTAGCAAACGCGTACTATGAAAACGGATTGGGGGAATGCAGCTATCATGCACCGGATGGCAGGGAGCTTCCAATCCGTCTTGATTTGAAAAGGACTTATGAGATTGACAACGGAAGGCTGCTTGATTACTTTGACACGGAAGTGATTGCCAATGATGAACTTCTGACAAAGTATCTTGCGAAAAATAAGCAGACAGTTCTGGGTGAAATTATCGCAACAATTCAGAAGGAGCAGAACGACATCATCCGTAAAACGCCGTATCACAACATCATTGTACAGGGTGTTGCCGGATCCGGAAAGACAACCGTAGCCATGCACCGGATTTCCTTTATTCTTTATAATTATGCAGAACGCTTCCGGCCGGAGGACTTTTATATCGTAGGAAGCAACCGGATTCTGCTGGAATATATTACCGGGGTCCTGCCGGATCTGGATGTGTATGGCATCCGGCAGATGACGATGGAACAGCTTTTTGTGCGGCTCCTGTATGAGGACTGGGATGAACAGAGCTGCTCCATTCTTGAAAATACAGCGGCTACACAGGGCGGCATGGACAGAGGTACCTTTGGGTGGTTTCAGGCTCTGACGGAGTTTGGTGCAAGGATCGAGGCAGAGAGGATCTGCATGGACAGTGTCGTTCTTGACCGCAGGCAGTTCGTGGAGGGCTTAAAGGGCGGCGTGGCCGGTGTGTTTGATGAGCGGGAAGGAGAGCCGCAGCCTTCGGATCTGGTAGAGCTTCTTAGTGGAAAGGCGATCCGGGATTATGTCGAACAGACGAATGCTTCCGTGCAGACGAAGATCAATATGCTGAACGAGCGGCTGATTATTAAGATCAGGGATGAATTCCTGAATAACGGCCTGTGTTATTCGGAAAAGGAACGGAAAGCGATTTTGAAGGAGTACCGTGGCTATTTTGGCAAAAGGGTTTTTGATACCTCCATTTTTGAGCTTTATCAGCAATTTCTTCTGGAACAGAAGCAAAAGGGATATGAGGTTTCTGTTCCGGAGAAGGCATACGATGTGTATGATCTGGCAGCGCTTGCTTATCTGTATAAGCGCATAAAGGAAACGGAGGTCATCAGCGAGGCACATCATGTCGTGATTGATGAGGCACAGGACTATGGAATGATGGCGTATGCGGTTTTGAAATACTGCATGAAGGACTGTACTTATACTGTCATGGGCGATGTGTCACAGAATATCCATTTCGGTTTTGGTCTGGCAGACTGGGAGGAACTGCGCAAGCTGCTATGCAGCCGGGACGGGGACAGCTTTGGAATCCTGAAAAAGAGCTACCGTAACACGGTGGAGATTTCGGAGTTTGCAACCGGGATTCTGCATCATGGGAGCTTTGAACCCTATCCGGTCGAGCCCATTATCCGGCATGGAAAAGAAGTGGAGGTCAGGCAGTTTTCAACCAAAAGAGAGCTGTATGAAGAAACTGCCCGGAGGTGCCGTGCCTGGCAGAAGCAGGGGCTTAATACGATTGCGATTATCTGCCGTACGCCGGAAAAGGCAGAGCTTGTTGCAAGACAGCTTGGCAGGCTTATTCCGGTCTGTGAGAGCGATCCGGACAAGGCGGTTTTTTCAGATGGGATCATGGTTCTTCCGGTTGTGTATACAAAGGGACTTGAGTTCGATGCCGTGCTGATTTTTGATCCGGATAAGGAAGAGTATCCGGTGGATGATGGACATGCGAAGCTTCTTTATGTGGCAGCAACGAGAGCTCTCCATGAGCTGTGCGTGCTGTATCGCGAGGATCTGACAGGACTTATTGCAGAACCTCTTCCGGAGGAGAAACAGAAGGAGACTGACCGGAAGGTGCAGCAACTGTTGGGAGAAGAAGGAACGAAGCGGATCCGGGAGGCGCAGAGTTCAGGACAGAAAGTCTCATATAATCAAAATGGATTGATTACAGATAGAAAAGAAGAGCAAGGAAGAAAAAACACTTCGGGAATATCTGCAGAGTCAAAATATGATAACACGATAGAAAATAATAATATAATAGAAAACAATAACATAATAGAAAACAATAACATAATAGAAAACAATAAAGGTTCCTTGCAGTTAAATAAAAAATATGGGAATGCAATAGGAAAGAACGAATTACAGAACAAATTACGGGAAGAGTCGAGGAAAGAAACAAGCCAGGGAACAAGCCGGGAAACAAGCCGAGGTACAAGCCAGGAAACAAGACGGGAAACAGAAGCCGGGTTTTCAGAGAATGAGCAGGAAAAGGAGACGCAGCAGGAAGTCATCCAGCCTCGTCCTAAACTCCAGGTACGTCCGCGGGTGGCAGCCACCTTAAAGAAGCCGCAGGTTGTGACACCTCCGTCACAAAGTATGCTGCTTACCGGTGTTCAGCCCATTGTAATCAAATCAAAAGAACAGAAAGCGCTTGAAGCCATGCAGCGTGAACAGGAGGCAATCAAAGCACAGGCAGCAGAAAAGCTCCGTAAGGAGAAGCTTCGTAAAAAGAAGATGCCGGGAGTGCCCCTGTTTGGAGACATGCCGGAGAATGACAGGCTGCGTCCGGCAGGGCATTCGAAGATTGATCTTACCATCCGCTGGGTGCATGAGCGTCCGGACGGCCTGTATCTGCAAAGCCGGTATGGTATGCTGCGGATCTGTCCGGTTTCGAAAGGTGGTGTCCGTGTAAGCTTTCGCAGAGAGGACACCTTTGATGCACAGAAGCCGATATATGATAAAAATGGTTTGCAGTATGGTATGGCTGGTACTCGAACCGGCATGACAGGGACTCATACCGGAGCAGCAGATCCTATGGATTCGTATATTGATTTGCATATAAAGTGGAAATATCGTGACAAGGGCAGTATGATAGAGATGACGACACCGGGACTTCTACTTGAAATTTATAAGGGAGCAGGAAGCATCCGCTTTCTTACGAAAGACCGGAAAGTGCTCTGCGAGGAGCGCAAAACAGAGTGCCGTCTGATTGAGGCTGATAAGAGCTGGCAGTTCTTTGACTGGAAGAAAGAGAAGATTTCTATTCCGAACCGTGGCAACAGCCTTGGCTTTTCCATGAAGGGCAGTGCCCGCTATATTCATGGTAAGGAAGGAGAGATGCTTCCCATGATGATTTCCGATCGGGGCTACAGTGTGGAAGTGTTGAACGAAGGTCCGGTCATCTGCTGTGATATTCCCACGTACGGATCTTATTTCCAAGTGGCGGGTACGGAAATTGATTATATTATGAGTCTTGAAGCAAATTAAATGGCAGTGAAGCAGATATTTGGTTTGCAAAGCTCATGAACGACCAAATATCTGAGTAGTATGAGGTTTTGGATGTGTGAGACGCTTGTAGAATAAAGCATACATGAGATCAAAAGCTATAAGAGGGTATAGAAACAGATAAAAATTCATAATACCCACAAGAAAAAGGAAACAGGGGTATATAAAGAAAAATAGAGCTACTGTACCCAGAGAAAATTGGTGTATTGGGTATAGAGATAAAAATGACTTTAAAATACCCATTGGGAATCAGAAATGTGGGTATATGATAGTAAAAGTGATTCCTATACCCGGGATAAATAAAAGCAGAGGGTACACAGAGAAAAAGGAGGCGCTCATACCCATAACCAAAGCAAGCCTGGGGTATGAGCGTTATAAATACAGTCCAGTACCCATGAATGATAAAATTGTCATGATAAAAGCAAATTCATATAATACGGGATCTGCCGGAGGACAAAGTTTATATTAAAAGTAAAAACATAATAAAAATAAAATAATTATACTGAAAATGGAATGATTATTTTAGGATGGAAAGAGAATAAAATGCTTACACTAAAATATGGAATACTCGACTTAAATTCTTAAATAACGAAATAATGAAATGAATGAATACAATTGCAGAAATGAGAAAGAGATAGAAATATTATAAAAGTCAGGAGGATGACACAAATGACAAGAGAAGAATATCAGAATCGTGTATTGGGATGCTTTGTAGGAAAGAATATTGGCGGTACGCTGGGAATGCCTATGGAGTGGGAACGCAGTAAGAATGACGTTACTTATTATACCCATGACATCACGGGAGATCCACTGCCGAACGATGATCTGGATATCCAGATTCTGTGGCTGCTTGCCCTGGAAGAGCAGGGACTGCATATTGACAGTAAGATTTTGGGACAGTATTTTAACGAATACATGATCTTCACCCATGCAGAGTACGGTGTTGCGAAAACGAATCTCCGTGCGGGACTGCAGCCGCCGGTGACAGGAACCTTCCACAACAAATTTAAGGACAGCTGTGGTTCCTATATCCGTTCGGATATCTGGGCATGCTTATTTCCGGGAAATCCGGAAAAGGCAGCAGAATATGCTTTTGAGGATGCACTTGTGGATCATGGGAACGGAGAGGGCGTCTATGCGGAAGTATTCATGGCAGCCATGGAGAGTGCAGCCTTTTATGAAAGGGATATCCGTAAGCTGATCGATATTGGTTTAAGCCATATTCCGGAGGAATGTACGGTAAGCAAGGCAATCCGCGACGCAATCCGTACCTTCGACGAAGGAATGAGCGTGGAACAGACAAGAGAATACCTGATGCAGCATTACATCGGACATCTGGAGTGGCATGCAATTGCCAGAGAGGATGAGGAAAAGGGCTACAATGAAGGACCGATGGGCTTTGATGTTCCGTCCAATATGATGATCATTATTTACGGATTGCTTTTCGGAGAAGGCAGCTATGAGAAGGCCATGTGCACAGCCGTGAATTATGGTGAGGACACGGACTGTACTGCCGGAACCATTGCTGCTCTGTATGGAATGATGTATGGCCGCGACGTTTTTGAAGAAAAGTGGACGAAGCCGATTGGCAACAAGCTTGTTACGATCAGCATTGATCCTTTTCTGATGTATGGAAAGATTCCGAAGACGGTGGAAGAGCTGACCGAGCGGGTTACTGTTCTTTATGAGAAAGCACAGAAGGAATTCGGACTTGCCGAATGGAGCGGCAATGTGGAAGACTTTTATGCAAAGCCGTACTTCCAGAATATTTACCGGGAAATGAACGTGGTACGCTTTACGTTCCCCGGTTTAAATGTACGTCTCGATTATTGCGGAGATCCGGTGATCCGCCGCGGTGAGCCGAAGAAAATTAAATTTATCCTTTCCAACAAATCAAAGTATGTGACCTCGGACCGTGTGAATGTGTATTTATATGGAAGAGAGGGGTGCGAGATTCTTCCGCAGAAGGAGCAGAACATCTTCTTAAGTATGGCGCACATGGGCGATGGCATCCGGGAACTGGAATATGAAATTCTGGTGGAGGAACCGCTTCGGGCGTCCTACCGGTTTGTGGCAGAATTTGTCTTTGAAGAGAATAAGAACAACTGCCCGATGGAGGTGCCGTTTGTGCTGCTGTCTGAAGCCGGACAGACCGTGCCGGTTGTCTGGGAGAAAAAGGGACCGGCCTGCACTCCGAATCTGCCGAGGGTGTGATGCCATATAACAGTTTGTTCAGGCTGCGTAAGAACATGAGTCAGGAGTGAGCAGGCTCCTTTTGCCAAGCCAGGCAACTTTTTTTCACGTCTTGACAATTATACCTTTCGTGGTGTACTTTAACATATATAAATAAGACAGACTACAAAAGGCATTGAGGAAGACAGTAGCCTTTTTCCAAACGTCAAAGAGAGCCGGGGAAGGTGAGAGCCGGTATTAGTAGGAAAAGGGGGAAGATCACTTCTGAGCCGTTTTGCTGAACCATCTGGTCAATGATTGAATGTATGTGACAGGCAGGCGCTGCTTTCATACAACTGTTTACAGCACAGTCATTTGTCAGACCCAGTAGGTAAAACCGGAATCCTCCGTTATGGGAAGCCATATAAAACTATGAGTATGCTTATATAAGCCGAAAGCAGGGAGTATGTTGTAACAGGTGGTTGCGTGGTAATGATGCCTCGTCCTATTACAGGACGGGGCTTTTCATATCAAAGGAATATTACTAAGTAATATTCCTTTGATATGAAAAGCCCTCCGGGCAGGATTGCACTGCGGCAGAGAGGAAATAAAAAGAAAGGAATGTACTATGTATCAGAAAGTATCAACTAACCTGAACTTTGTGGACAGGGAAAAAGAAACGAAGAAATTCTGGGAAGAAAATGACATCTTCCGCAAAAGTATGGAAAACCGTAAGGAAGGACCGACCTATACCTTTTATGACGGACCTCCGACTGCAAACGGCAAGCCGCACATCGGACATGTGCTGACCCGTGTAATTAAGGATATGATCCCCAGATACCGTACCATGAAGGGATATATGGTACCCCGTAAGGCCGGCTGGGATACCCACGGACTTCCGGTAGAGCTGGAAGTAGAAAAGCTTCTTGGCTTAAACGGTAAGGAACAGATTGAAGAATACGGAATGGAACCTTTCATTAAGAAGTGTAAGGAATCTGTATGGAAATATAAGGGAATGTGGGAGGACTTTTCAGGAACCGTTGGCTTCTGGGCGGATATGGAGAACCCTTACGTTACCTATGATGATAATTTTATTGAATCCGAATGGTGGGCGTTAAAGGAGATCTGGAATAAGGGACTTTTATATAAGGGCTTTAAGATCGTGCCGTACTGCCCTCGTTGCGGAACCCCTCTGTCCTCCGCAGAGGTTTCCCAGGGGTACAAGGCGGTTAAGGAACGCTCCGCAATCGTGCGCTTCAAGGCAGTAGGAGAGGATGCGTATTTCCTTGCATGGACGACTACTCCATGGACACTTCCTTCTAACGTGGCTCTCTGCGTGAACCCGGATGAAACCTATGTGAAGGTAAAAGCTGCAGACGGTTATACGTACTATATGGCACAGGCTCTGCTTGACACCGTACTTGGCAGACTGGCAACAGAGGATAAGCCGGCTTATGAAATCCTTGAGACTTATAAGGGTAAGGATCTGGAACGACGTGAATACGAACCGCTTTATGCCTGCGCAGGAGAATGTGCCGAAAAGCAGCACAAGAAAGGCTTCTTTATCACCTGCGATAACTATGTAACCATGACAGACGGTACCGGTATCGTTCACATCGCGCCTGCTTTTGGTGAAGACGATGCGAGAGTCGGCCGTGACTATGACCTTCCGTTTGTACAGTTCGTTGATGGCAAGGGATGCCTTACCGCAGAGACACCGTACGCCGGTAAGTTTGTGAAGGATGCCGATAAGGATGTCCTTGTCGATCTGGATAAAGAAGGAAAGCTTTTTGATGCACCGAAGTTTGAGCATGAATATCCGCACTGCTGGAGATGTGATACACCGCTTATTTACTATGCAAGAGAATCCTGGTATATCAAGGAAACCGCAGTAAGGGATGACTTGATCCGTAACAACAATACCGTAAACTGGATTCCGGAATCCATCGGTAAGGGACGGTTCGGCAACTGGCTTGAGAACATTCAGGACTGGGCGATTTCCCGTAACCGTTACTGGGGAACACCTCTTAACATCTGGGAATGTGAAGGCTGTGGACATCAGGAATGTATCGGAAGCCGTGATGAATTAGAGAAGCGTTCCGGCAATCCGGCTGCACAGACCGTAGAACTGCACAGACCTTATATTGATGAGATTACCATGGTTTGTCCGGACTGTGGTAAGACCATGAAGAGAGTACCGGAAGTCATTGACTGCTGGTTTGACTCCGGTGCAATGCCGTTTGCACAGCATCATTATCCGTTTGAAAATAAGGAGATCTTCGAGCAGCAGTTCCCGGCACAGTTTATTTCCGAAGCCGTTGACCAGACCCGTGGATGGTTCCATTCCCTGATGGCAGAATCCACCCTGCTGTTTAACAAAGCACCTTATGAAAATGTTATTGTTTTAGGCCACGTTCAGGATGAGAACGGACAGAAGATGAGTAAGAGTAAAGGAAATGCCGTAGATCCGTTCGATGCACTGGAAACCTATGGTGCAGATGCGATCCGCTGGTACTTCTATATTAACTCCGCACCATGGCTGCCGAACCGCTTCCATGGAAAGGCCGTTGTCGAAGGACAGCGTAAATTCATGGGAACCCTGTGGAATACTTACGCATTCTTCGTTCTTTATGCAAATATTGATAACTTTGATGCAACGAAATATGCGCTGGAATATGACAAGCTTCCGGTTATGGATAAATGGCTTTTAAGTAAATTAAACTCCATGATTATTGAAGTGGATGAGGATCTGGATCATTACAAGATTCCCGAAGCTGCAAGAGCACTGGAGAGCTTTGTGGATGATATGAGTAACTGGTATGTCAGAAGAAGCCGTGAACGTTTCTGGGCAAAGGGCATGGAGCAGGATAAGATCAATGCTTACATGACACTTTATACCGCACTTGTGACTGTTGCAAAGTGTGCAGCTCCGATGATTCCGTTCATGACCGAGGATATTTATCAGAATCTGGTGCGCAGCATTGACAAGACCGCTCCGGAAAGTATTCATCTGTGTGATTTCCCTGTTGCAGATGAAAAGATGATTGACAAGAAGCTTGAAGAGGACATGAAGGAGGTTCTGGATATCGTTGTTATGGGACGTGCGTGCCGTAATACCGCCAACATCAAGAACCGTCAGCCGATCGGCAACATGTTTGTAAAGGCGGACCATGCACTTACTGACTTCTATGTGAATATTATAGAAGATGAATTAAATGTTAAGAATGTAACCTTTACTGATGATGTCAGAGACTTTACCAGCTACACCTTCAAGCCGCAGCTTAAGACGGTTGGACCGAAATACGGCAAGCAGCTTGGTGGCATTAAGGAACATCTTTCTTCCTTAGACGGAAATGCAGCGATGGATGAGCTGAAGGCAAAGGGGGCACTTGTATTTGATGTTGCAGGAACCGAGGTAAGCCTTTCCGAAGAAGATCTTTTAATTGAAATGAGCCAGAAGGAAGGCTATGTGTCCGAGGCAGATAACTACATGACGGTTGTTCTGGATACCAACCTTACACCGGAGCTTATTGAAGAAGGCTTTGTATATGAAGTGATCAGTAAGATCCAGACCATGCGTAAGGATGCAGATTTTGAGGTAATGGATCATATCCGCGTTGCAATTAACGGCAATGAAAAAATTGCAGACATTGTCCGCAGGAATGAAGAAGCTATCGCACAGAAGGTACTGGCAGATGAAATTCTGGTGGATACGCCTCTTGAGACTTCCAGGGAATGGAATGTCAATGGGGAAAATGTCACAATTGGAGTTGCCAAAAACTAACATAAGGTTTAAAATATGGTAGGAAAGCGATTCGGCACATTGACGTGTACAAGTTTCAATGTGCCGAAGTGTTTGTAAAACTTAAGCTGTGAAACAGCAGTTTTATGAATGGAGTTCTGAATAGTTATAATATACGGATAATTATGAGAATAAACGCGAAAGGGAGAATGGAGGCTCAACATGGTAAAGAAGACAACACCGGCAACGCTGATCTTTGACAAAGAAATGTTCAAAAAAAATGTCGTGTATAATGTGAAGACGTTATACCGTAAGACATTGGAGGAGGCAACTCCCCAGCAGATCTTCCAGGCAGTTGCTTATACGGTAAAGGATACCGTGATTGACAACTGGCTGGAAACACAGAAGGAATATGAAAAGAAAGACCCGAAGACGGTTTATTACCTTTCCATGGAATTCCTGATGGGTCGTGCACTTGGCAACAACCTGATTAACCTTCAGGCATACAAGCAGGTAAAGGAAGCGTTGGAAGAACTGGGACTGGATCTGAATGTGATCGAGGATCAGGAGCCCGATGCAGCGCTTGGTAATGGTGGTCTTGGAAGACTGGCAGCATGCTTCCTGGATTCACTTGCAACCTTAGGCTATGCCGCATATGGCTGTGGAATCCGTTACCGTTATGGTATGTTCAAGCAGGAAATCAGAGACGGCTATCAGGTCGAAGTACCGGATAACTGGTTAAAGGACGGCAATCCGTTCGAGCTGCGCAGACCGGAATATGCAAAGGAAGTTAAATTTGGCGGTTATGTCAATGTTCATGTAGATGAAAACGGTAGAAACAACTTTGTTCAGGAAGGCTATCAGAGTGTCCGTGCCATTCCTTATGATCTCCCGATCGTTGGATATGGCAACGGTATTGTAAATACCCTTCGTATCTGGGATGCAGAGCCGGTAGACTGCTTCCAGTTAGACTCTTTTGACAAGGGTGATTATCAGAAGGCCGTTGAGCAGGAAAACCTTGCAAGAAACATTGTTGAGGTTCTTTATCCGAATGATAACCATTATGCAGGTAAGGAGCTGCGTCTGAAACAGCAGTACTTCTTTATCTCCGCTTCCGTACAGGAGGCAGTTGCCAAATATATGCGTAAGCATGATGACATTCATAAATTCTACGAGAAGGTAACCTTCCAGTTGAATGATACCCATCCGACCGTTGCGATCGCAGAATTAATGAGAATTCTCATGGATGAATATTATCTTACCTGGGATGAAGCATGGGCAGTTACCACAAAGACCTGTGCATACACCAACCATACGATCATGGCAGAAGCTTTGGAAAAATGGCCGATCGAGCTGTTCTCCAGACTTCTTCCCAGAATTTATCAGATTATTGAAGAGATCAACCGCAGATTTGTGGAACAGATCCAGCAGAAGTATCCGAACAATCCGGAGAAGATCCGTAAAATGGCAATCATTTATGATGGTCAGGTGAAGATGGCACACCTTGCAATCGTTGCAGGTTATTCCGTAAACGGTGTTGCAAAGCTTCATACCGAGATCTTAGAGAAGCAGGAGCTGAAAGACTTCTACGAGATGATGCCTCAGAAGTTCAACAATAAGACGAACGGTATCACCCAGAGAAGATTCCTTCTTCATGGAAACCCGCTGCTTGCAGACTGGGTAACCGCTCATGTGGGAAGCGACTGGATCACCGATCTTCCGAAGATCAACAAGTTAAAGGTTTATGCAGATGATGAGAAGGCTCAGCAGGAGTTCATGAACATCAAGTATCAGAATAAGGTACGTCTGGCTCAGTACATCTTAGAGCACAACGGTATCGAAGTCGATCCCCGTTCCATCTTCGATGTACAGGTTAAGAGACTTCATGAGTACAAGAGACAGCTTCTTAACATTTTACATGTGATGTATTTATACAACCAGTTGAAGGATAATCCGGAGATGGATTTCTACCCGAGAACTTTCATCTTTGGTGCAAAGGCAGCAGCCGGATACTACAATGCCAAGATGACCATTAAGCTCATCAATTCCGTTGCAGATGTTGTAAATAATGATCCAGCCATCAATGGCAAGATCAAGGTGGTTTTCATTGAAAACTATCGTGTATCCAACGCAGAGCTGATCTTCGCAGCAGCAGATGTTTCCGAGCAGATCTCTACAGCCAGCAAGGAAGCATCCGGTACCGGTAACATGAAGTTCATGTTAAACGGTGCATTAACCATCGGAACCATGGATGGTGCGAACGTGGAAATCGTGGAAGAGGTTGGTAAGGAGAACGCATTTATCTTCGGCCTTTCCTCGGATGAAGTGATTAAGTACGAGAATTTTGGCGGATACGATCCGAACGAAATCTTCAATAATGATCCGGATGTGCGCAGAGTACTGATGCAGTTAATCAACGGTACCTACTCACCGAATGATCCGGACCGGTTCCGTACCCTGTATAACTCCCTGCTTAACACCTTAAGCACCGCGAAGGCAGATACCTACTTTATTCTGAAGGACTTCCGTTCCTATGCAGATGCACAGAAGCAGGTAGAAAAGGCATACCGCGATGAGAAGGGCTGGGCAAAGAGTGCCATCCTTAATGTTGCATGCAGCGGTAAGTTCACATCCGACAGAACCATTCAGGAATATGTGGATGAGATCTGGCATCTGGATAAGGTGGTATTACCGAAATAAATAATTTGTGATGAAAGAGTCCCCATTGGTGAAAACCGATGGGGACATTTTGTAACAGTTTACCCAATCTGTACAATCCGGCAGCTTATGAATGTGCAAGGCTGAACTGTTACGATTTTTTATAGAAAATTCGGATACAATATATAATGTATTTTTGATATAATATAATAAGTACAGAAGAAACCAAATTCCGTACAGGTTGTAAAGGAGGGTTACTTATGTTAAAGGATTTTGTGAAAGCGGAGAAACCGCAGGATGAGGAATTGAAGCAGCGAATCAGGGAAGCCGGAGAGAAGCTGGCAGGCCAGCAGAATCAGATCAAAGAACATAAGATTCCGGTACTTGTCCTGATGGAGGGCTGGGGAACCGCAGGCAAGGGAAGTCTGATCGGAGAAGTGATTAAGTATCTGGATCCCAGATTTTTCAAGGTGGCTGCGATGAATGTGCCGACGGAAGAGGAGAAGAGAAAACCGTTCCTTTATCGGTATTTTCAGAAGATTCCGGAAGCCGGGAAGTTTATGTTTTTAGATACCGGCTGGATGGATGAGATTACCCGTCAGCGCCTTAACGGTGAAATGGATGATAAAGTTTATGAACAGCGTCTTGAGAGCGTCCGCAATTTTGAACGGCAGCTCACGGATAATGGTTATGTGGTATTGAAGTTTTTCTGTCATATCAGCGAGAAGGAGCAGAAAAAACGGATTCATGAATTAGAGGGAAGCATCGACACGAAGTGGCGGATCGGATCCTATGACGAATGGCAGAACAAGCATTATGAAAAGTGCCTGAAGATCTACGACCGATATATGGAAGAGACGAATCAGTCCTCTGCGCCGTGGTATGTGGTGGACAGTAAGTCACGCAAATGGGCGGAATTGCAGATATTGGAGACACTGACACAGGCGATTGATGTGGCACTGCAGAACCGCGGTCAGGCCGTACCGATCCTGCAGAACCGCTTTATCCTTAAAAAGATGCCGCTTCTTAAGGAAATTCCGTTGGATAAGACCATGACGGACGAAGAATATAAGAAAGAATTAAAGAAGCTGCAGCATCAGCTCCGGGATCTGCACAATCGTCTATACCGGAAAAAGGTGCCGGTCATCATTGCATATGAAGGCTGGGATGCGGCAGGAAAAGGTGGAAATATCAAGCGGATTACGGAAGCGCTCGATCCGAGAGGCTATGAGGTATGTCCGATTGCCAGCCCGGAGCCACATGAAAAGGCGAGACATTATCTTTGGAGATTCTGGACACGGCTTCCCAAGGATGGACATATTGCGATTTTTGACCGCACCTGGTACGGACGTGTGATGGTAGAGCGTCTGGAAGGCTTTTGCAGTGAAAATGACTGGAAGCGTGCCTATAACGAAATGAATGAGTTCGAGAAGGAGCTTCACGACTGGGGCGCTGTGATTATCAAGTTCTGGGTGCAGATTGATAAAGATACCCAGTTGGAGCGGTTTAATGACCGCCAGAACACACCGGAAAAGCAGTGGAAGATTACGGAGGAGGACTGGAGAAACCGTGAAAAATGGGATCAGTACGAGGTGGCCGTCAATGAAATGATCCAGAAGACGAGTACGACCTTTGCACCATGGCATATTCTGGAATCTGTGGATAAGAAGTATGCAAGAATCAAAGCGCTGCGTATAGTGGTGGAAGAACTGGAGAGAGCGCTGAAATAATTCCGAAACAGAAGATATGCAATGATGCAGTTGAAAAGGCTAAGAAAACAGCTGCAACTGAAAACTGTAGAAATTAAAAATAAACTTAGGGAACAGGCAAAATAGAAGGATCAGGTAATCAATGGAACAGAACATCAATCTTGAAAAATTTCGGGAAATATTTGCAAAGGACCGTTTCGCAACAGAAAACGGTGCAGTCATTGAAGAAATAGGGGAGCATTATGCGAAGTGCAGTATTGAACTGACGGAACGACATTTTAATGCAGCCGGCGGTGTCATGGGCGGTGTGCACTTCGTGTTGGCAGACTTTACGTTTGCGGTTGCAACGAACTGGAGCGGAATGGGGGTGGTGTCCTTAAGCTCCACGATCAGTTATCTCGGTGCCGTAAAAGGAAAGAAACTGATTGCGGAAGCAGAATGTGTCAAGGAAGGCAGGTCTACCGTTTATTACCGGGTGAATGTTACCGATGATTTGGGAAACCGGATTGCGGAAGTCGGAATTAACGGGTTCCGGAAGAATTGAGCGTCCTTCAGGAAACACAAAATCAGTTGTTTTGTGACTGGAGATTATGTATAATCTATGTTGTATAAAAATCCGCATGAATATTTATACAGCGTTCATGCTATTACAGGAGGAAAGAAATGGTATCTTTATTGGAAGGTGGCGCTTATCTGCTTCACGGAACCGAAATCATTCCCGATTCACAGGAAGCGGCAGCACAGATCAAGGCAAAGACAGGCAAAGAGATTTCCAAAGAGCAGGCGAAGAAGGAAACGATCGCCTATGGAATTCTTCAAAATCATAATACGTCAGGAAATATGGACAAGCTCAGGATTAAGTTCGACAAGCTGACCAGCCATGACATTACATTTGTTGGAATTATTCAGACTGCACGTGCCTCAGGACTTGAGAAGTTCCCGATACCATATGTTCTTACCAACTGTCATAATTCCCTTTGTGCAGTAGGGGGAACCATTAACGAAGATGACCACATGTTTGGTCTTACCTGTGCCAAAAAGTACGGCGGCGTTTATGTACCGCCTCATCAGGCCGTTATTCATCAGTTTGCAAGAGAAATGCTTGCAGGAGGCGGCAGAATGATCCTTGGATCCGATTCCCACACCCGTTACGGAGCACTTGGAACCATGGCCATGGGCGAAGGCGGACCCGAGCTTGTAAAGCAGCTTTTGAACCAGACCTATGACATCAATATGCCGGGAGTGGTTGGTGTTTATCTGACCGGAGAGCCGGTGAAGGGTGTTGGTCCCCAGGACGTGGCACTTGCGATTATCGGAGCTGTTTTTGCCAATGGCTATGTAAAGAATAAAGTTATGGAATTTGTCGGCCCCGGCGTTTCTTCCTTAAGCGCCGATTTCCGTATCGGAATCGATGTTATGACGACAGAGACGACCTGTCTTTCTTCGATCTGGAGAACGGATGATACGATTAAGGAATTCTATGAGATTCATGGAAGAAGTGAGGATTATAAAGAATTAAATCCGGGTGAAGTAACCTATTACGACGGAATGATTACGATTGACCTTGCAGGCATTAAGCCGATGATTGCAATGCCATTTCATCCAAGCAATACATATACGATTGAAGAGCTGAACGCAAATCTGGAGGATATATTAAATGATGTAGAGAAGCGTGCGGCAGTTTCCCTTGACAATGCCGTACCTTATACCTTAAAGGACAAGGTGGTAAACGGTAAATTCATGGTGGATCAGGGAATCATTGCCGGATGTGCCGGTGGTGGATTCGAAAATATCTGCGCAGCGGCAGATATCATGAAAGGAACCTACATTGGTTCGGATGGCTTTACCCTCAGCGTATATCCTGCATCCATGCCGATTTATATGGAACTGATTAAGAACGGGTGTGCAGCAACCTTAATGGAGACCGGTGCGGTATTAAAGACTGCATTCTGCGGACCTTGCTTTGGCGCAGGTGATACTCCTGCAAACAATGCATTCAGCATCCGTCATTCGACAAGAAACTTCCCGAACCGTGAGGGCTCGAAGTTACAGAACGGACAGATTGCATCGGTAGCCCTGATGGATGCCAGATCCATTGCCGCAACGGCAGCAAATAAGGGTGTTCTTACTCCGGCAACGGATTTTGACGGAACGATTGGCAAGTACAAGTATCATTTTGATTCCAATATTTATGCAAACAGAGTGTTTGACTCCAAGGGCGTGGCTGATCCCGGTGTAGAGATCCACTTTGGACCCAATATCAAGGACTGGCCGGAGATGACCGCACTTCCGGAAAACCTCGTTCTTCGTGTCGTATCCGAGATCCACGATCCGGTTACCACGACAGACGAACTCATTCCTTCCGGAGAAACCTCTTCATACCGTTCTAATCCGTTAGGACTTGCGGAATTTACGCTTTCCCGTAAGGATCCTGCTTATGTGGGACTTGCCAAGGATATTCAGGTAGCACAGAAAGCATTAATGGAAGGAAAATGTGCCGCAGAGGTGAAGCCGGAATTAAAGCCGGTAATCCAGACGATCAAGAAGTCTTATCCGGATGTGAACCACAGCAATATCGGCTTCGGCTCTACTATCTTTGCGGTAAAGCCGGGAGACGGATCGGCAAGAGAACAGGCAGCTTCCTGCCAAAAGGTACTTGGCGGCTGGGCCAACATTGCAAATGAATATGCAACCAAGCGTTACCGTTCCAACCTCATCAACTGGGGTATGTTACCGTTCCTGATCGAAGAAGGCGAGCTTCCGTTCCAGAATCTCGATTACCTGTTCTTCCCGGGAATCCGCACCGCCGTTGAAACAAAGGCAGACACGATCAAAGCCTACAAGGTTGCCGAGGACGGACTCCACGAATTCACACTCCGTCTTGGAGAACTTACAGACGAAGAACGCCAGATTATCCTGAAAGGATGTCTGATTAACTACAACAGGATCTAGCTACAAGCCCTGTAAAACGAAAAGGTTCAACCCATGGAAAGCTTGCTTTCCGATGGGCTGAACCTTTTTGGTTTTATTCGGCGCCAACTTTAGCATTTTTCTCTGCCAACTGAGCCTGAAGAGAAGCAATCATGGCATATTTTTCAGAAAGCTGTTTGTTCTGTGCAGAGATCTGCTGGTTAGCATCATCGAGATCCTTTTTCAGAGTAGCAATTTCATGTTTTTGAGCAGCAAAGGTATTTTCAATTCCTTTCATAGTCCGGTTGTAATCTTCACGGGCAAGACATTGCTGGCGAATCTGTTCTTCCTGTGTCAGCTGGTAGACCGTCTCAGATGCTTCTTTAAAGTAATTATTGTTTTGTGCAAGCATTTGTAATTCCTCCCATGTCTTTGCTTTGAAGAGGGCAGCCCAGTAATCGAGCTGGTATTGCCTGTCCTCTTCGGTTGCTAAATCGATACGAGATAAGTCTAACACAGATATACGCAGCTTGTCACTATATAACGTATGCTTTTTTACGTTAAGAAACTGGTAGGTGGAGTAGAATTCCGGATACTTTGGGAATAAGGTATAGTTCAGAAGTCCAATCTGAATTACCGGATGAGTGAGCTGGTAATCTTCGCCTTTTTTGAGATGATCAAAATTCCGGGCAAGATAGCTGAGGGAACGATCCTGCCAGTTGTTTAAATTGATCACCTGCATTTCAAGATTGATGATATGGTGCTGATTCATGATCACATTGATATCCAATACGAAAGTTTTGTTATCAATGGAATCGCCAAGCCTTATGGGATTCGTAATGATTACGGAAGAAATATCTGCTTCTTCCATATGGAGCAGGGCGCAGATCAGTCCTTTCAAAACAAGATTATTTTGCTGTAAAAGAGCGCGGAACAGGTAATCATTTGTCATGGGTACCAATAAGGCACCATTTTTTGGAATGTTCATAGAATTTGTAGAGATAGAGCGTGGTGAGAGTGAATCGATAGATGTGTTTTTCAGCATAAAAATCCTCCTTTGTAACGAGTTAAGATATAAGTGAAATTGTTTAGCTGAATCAGCCATGGATACCACAAGACTGTGGTATGGATATTAGGATTGGACTCCTGAATCAAGTATTATTGAGAAGATGATAATTCTCTGATTAGTAGTACTATACAATATCAGTTGGTAAAATACAACAATAATTTGTTGATAAAAAGAAAATATATGTTAAAAACAACCAAATCGTACGTCTGATCAAGTATATATTAGTATTTTGAGGGGTAAAATTTCTAGAAATAAGAAAATATCTCATGGTCTGCAGGTCCTATTGTCATTTAGGGATATCTATGCTATTATTTCGGTGTACACACCAAAATGAAAAGGAGTGATTCCTATCGCACTTACAAGTGTCAGCCTTCCGGCAAAAAAACGTATTCTGACAGTCTGTGTCCGGCTTTTTCTGGAAAAGGGCTACAAGAAAACAACATTGGCTGAAATTATTGAAAAAGCGGATGTTTCCTACAGTTCCTTTCAGAACATTTTCCGGGCAAAGGATGGTGTTTTAAATGAACTGGTAGAGTTCATGTTCAGCAGTCAGTTTGGCGCAGCGAGACGGATTACGGGAGAGAAGCTGCCACCCGTATATGTTTATGCGGTAGAGACGGCAATCCAGATCACGCTGACGGAGCTCAATGAGAATCTGAGGGAGATCTATCTGGAGGCTTATACGCAGAAAGAGGCATCGGAATATATTTTCCGGGAAACAGCGAAGGAGCTGCAACGGATTTTCGGATCCTACCTGCCGGGTTTTAGCAGTCGTGATTTTTATGATATGGAAATCGGATCTGCAAGCATGATGCGTGGCTATATGGCATATCCTTGTGATGAAGAACTGACACTGGAGAAGAAACTGCGGTTATTCCTTATGATGAGTTTGAAGGTGTACAACGTTCCGGAGTACGAGACGGAACAGATTGTTCAGTTTGTGGGGAGACTGGATATCCGATCGATTTCCGAACAGGTCATGCAGGAGCTGTTCAGGGAACTGGCAATGCACTTTGAATTTTCTCTTGCCGGGCTTGAAGCAGAAAAGAAAGAGGAAAACAAATTTGTGAAGAGGAGAGCAACAGAATGAAGGATAGAACAAAGATAAGAACAGGAAAAAGAATCATGGCAGTCCTACTGTCATTTGTAATGGTATTTGGAATCTTTTCCGGGATGAAACTGGATGCAGAGGCAGCAGGAACGATGTATTCATTTGATGATTTACAGGTTGGTAAGGAATTATATTTTGGTGATACAATTAATTTTGAGTCAAAAGAGCTAGATAATCCTCGGATGAGGTTGATGAGCATTGTAATTAGGATATATTGGAGTAGTGATGAGTTTGATTTTGATGGAATTTATAGTTCCGGTGAGTTACTTAAAGACAGGAAACCTTCCTATACTATTCCTACACGGAGTCATGATAAAATATATTCAAAGTATAAAATTATAAAGTCATCCCGTGAACCTGACTACATAATGGGGGTAGAATTTTTTGTGATTTACCTTACTCCTTTAGAAGATGACAAGAATGGTACATTATCAGAATCAGATAGTGCTGCATCCTCATCATCTATCCCCTCCCACACCTGCAACTTCCAATGGGTAACCACCATTGATCCTGAAGTAGGAATGGATGGTCTGGAGGAATATAAGTGTGTTGAGTGTGGAGCTATACTGGAATCCCATCCGATTCCGGCAAGTGTGGCAGCAGTCAAGGACTTCTACGGAAAGGTCAAGGATGCTCCGGCAAATGGAACCGTTACCTATGACTCTGCAAAACTTTATACGATCAGCGATTATCTGCTAAAGAAGATGTCCGAGAGAAATGATGTCACTTTGACTGTTAATTTTGAGTATCAGAATGCGAAGTATGAACTGACCTTCCCGTCAGGAACAGATTACACTCCTGTTTTAACGGATGAAGATACCATGTACGGATACTTTGGTGTGGCTGCGAAGCTTGGACTTACGGTTGTGGCAAAATAATTATATTTTAAAATCAGAATCGTTCAAAAGAGATTAAAAAGAAAAATAGAAAGCTGTGTTTTTATCAAAGGATGGAAACGCAGCTTTTGTTCATTGGCATTACCCCTTCCCCTCCTGAAACTTCGCCATCCACACAGACACAACACCACCGGCGGCTAAACACAGGAGGTTGATGATGCAGCTTTTTAATGATGTGGTGAAGCTGTCGAAGGGAATGATCATGGCGGTTGCAGCCATAACAATTCCGACAATCGCGTGAAAGGCAATAGAGTAATGCTTTTCAAATAAGGAATTGATGAAGCGTGAAAGAACGAGAATCGTGATTCCCCCACCGATTCCACCGGGGATGAGAACAGCAGTGGATAAGTGCCCGATTCCGTCGATGAATGGAGTATAAAGTCCGAGCGGCATAAGGAGCGTAGAAAAGCTCATGCCGGGAGCGATAATGCTTAAGGCGAGACAGAAGCCACAGAACAGATACCATTTGAAATCCGGAACGATGGTAATGGCGCAGCGCTGCAGACCGGTCAGCAACGCGAAAATAAAAATGACCGCACAGAAAAAGGCAATATAAGATCCTCTGGAGCGTCCCTCTTTCCCGGCTTCTTCCCAGAGCGAGGGCAGCATTCCGATAATCAGACCGACAAAGAGACATACGGAAGGGGCCGGATACTGGTTTAAGAAGAAGGCAAGGACATTGGCAACACCAAGAAAGCCGAGGAGATATCCCAGCAGATAAGGAAACAATTTGGGAAAATGGGTGCGGAAGTTTTTCTTAGGGTCGGCAAGCAGCTCCATAACAGGACGGTACACGCCAAAGATCACACTTAAGACCCCGCCGGAGATTCCGGGAAGTACCGCACCTAAGCCAATAAGGGCACCCTGTAACAAGGCCGGGAAGAATTTCTGATGTTTCATAAACAGACTCCTTTTGATATACTGTTATTAAGATCATAACGGGCAATTTCTATATCTTTAAACAAAAAGGTATGTCTTTTAATCATTCCAACTCATTTTAAATATATGACACAGGTACTGTAAATATGAGTCAGTATACAAAGGGATGTTAAGACTATTGCCATAGAAAGAAGGAAATATGAGAGACATATTTATTGAAGATAATATTTTATATATTGGTGATATTAAAATAACTGTAAAATATCCGATTAAGCAAGTTGAAAATATCAACGGAAAGTATGTTATTTTGTTAAAGATTCCACGAGTAGAACTTGGAACAGAAGAACTTAATAATATTTTATGCTATGATGAGAATGGCGAAATGCTTTGGCGGATAAGTGACAAATTACCGTCTGATATTGTCAGCAAAGAGAGAATTCCATATGTTGCAATTCAAATTGTGAATGGAAAATTATATGCTACGGATTTCTGGGGAAGAAAGTTTAATGTTGATGCGGGAAATGGGAAACTGATGGATGTAAAAATAGTACGTTGATAGAATAATTTTAGGACCAATAACAAAAAAATATCAAAAGGATGCGGATTTGGATTTGGGGCGTATTATATCTTGGTAATGTATGTAATACCGAGCCGGTAGACGTAAAATCTATTAAAGCGCTGAAATGTCCGGACTAAAGAATACGACAATTTCTCCGATATAAAAAACAAGGAAATCAAATATATTTCCCGGACAAGCCGGTTGGTGTAGGCCGCACCGATGGCACAATAACGACAGACCACGGATGGTATTTAAGAAGGGATTCTGAAATAGCGTCCGTTTTTATTTTTCTGCTCTATTCTTTCGGGGGCAGGCAGGTAAATCATTTTTCGCGCAAAAAATGGGTTTGTTTACTTATGAAGGAGGTATGAATGAGAATCAATTCCGCTACAATAGGAATGGAATCCGAAAGAACTTATTCGGCAACACACGCACGGATGAGTCGTTTAACAAGATTTAGTGGCAGACAGGGCATTATGGATGGATCCGGGACTCTGTTTGGCGGTTTCCTGCAGACCGATGGTGAAAATGCAGAACAAAGTAAGGAGAAAAAGGGTGTCGGGAACGAATCTCTTGCGGATATTCAGGGACGTATGACGAATACGCGGCTTAACAGCCAGGCGATCTCCGATATGGACGATATCCGTGAACAGATGCGGCAGCTACGGGAATCCTGTCTGCGGTATCTGATGCAGATTTTTTTCCCGGATAAGTACAAGGCAGACAGCTTCGAGACGACTGAGCAGACGGGAAATACGCAGCAGCCGGGAGTAACCACATTGTTACCGCAGCTTGCCACGGTGAACAGCGTACGCCTCACGAACCAGTACTATTATGAAGAGTCCGAAAGTACATCCTTTACGACAAAAGGCACGGTGAAGACCGAAGACGGAAGAGAGATTGACTTCAATCTCAATCTGAATATGAGCCGCAGCTTCATGGAATACTACGAGGAGGAGATTGATTTTGAACAGCTTACACTCTGCGATCCTCTTGTGATTAACCTTGAAGGAAATGTGGCACAGGTGTCCGACCAGACCTTTTTCTTCGATATTGACTGTGATGGCGTAGAGGATGAAATCAGCAAATTGATCGCCGGAAGCGGATTCCTTGCGCTTGATAAAAACGGTGACGGCGTCATCAACGATGGATCCGAGCTTTTCGGCACACAGTCCGGCAATGGTTTTGCAGACCTTGCACAGTATGATTCCGATGGAAACGGATTCATTGATGAAAATGATGAAATTTTCGACAAGCTGAAAATCTGGTGCATGGATGAGAATGGACAGCCTCACCTTTATTCCCTGAAGGAAAAGGGTGTGGGAGCGATCGGGCTGATGCACACCGGAACACAGTATTCCTTAACGAATGAAAACAATGAGACGAATGCGGTGATCCGCAATACCGGATTTTTCCTGTTTGAGGATGGAAATGCCGGAACGATACAGCATGTGGATCTTGCCAAGCATGAACAGGCCGTGTAGCCTTAGTCAGGCATCCTTTAGTACATAAAGTTACAACGATTTAATAACGGTTTCTTAAAAGAGCCGGCAGGATAAGACAGGAGGTTTTATTCTGCCGGTTTTTATTTTCTTCCGTCCATTTTCCTTCCAGCCATTGTATAAACTTGTAATTTACGGAAAGACTAGTTGCTAAAGATACATCGCTAGTCATGTGAATTATTTAAGAAAGTGATACAGGAAAGGAAGGAAAAAGATATGAGGCGGAATAGAAGAAGAGGAGCCTTTTCCAAAGAAAAAATTGTAATGGCTGCATCCACAGTGCTGGTGCTTGGTACATTGACCGTGACGGGATTATGGCTGGGAGCAAAAAATAAAAGCCAGGATGACGGTTATGTGGTCGACTTAAGTACGATTGAGCAGGATATGACAACCGGGCTTTCTGAAAAGGAGGATATCCAGTTTGCCGATAATGTGACACAGGATGCCACAACGCAGAATGCGCCGACGGATGATCTCGATTACGACCCTTATTTTCAGGAAACGAATTCCGGTAATGTAGAGAACCCGGATACCTCGGGCAGCGAAAGTATGTCTGACGGAGCAAAGGAAACCGTAAAGAAGGAAGCAGATACCGAAAATAAGGAGGAAAAGCAGGAAACCGAAACAGGGAATATCGAAAGCAATGATCAGGAAGCGCTTTCAACAGCCATGCAGCCGGCACTGAATTTTACCGATGAGGATACGCTGGTATGGCCGATTTCGGGAAACATTCTGGTGAATTTCAGTATGGATCAGACGATTTATTTCCCGACACTGGATCAGTATAAGTATAACCCTGCCATTGTGATTGAGGCACATGAAGGGGATCTGATCACGGCGGCGGCAGCCGGCAAGGTCACCGGTGTTTATGAAGATCGTGAGATCGGAAAGGCGGTTACCATGGAACTGGGAAATGGTTATGAAGTGACCTATGGACAGCTTGATAACATCCTGGTATCCGAGGGCAGCTATGTGGCAAAGGGAGATGTGATTGCACAGGTTGCTTCTCCGACAAAGTATTACAGTGTGGAAGGAACGAATGTTTATTTTAAGCTCACCAAGGACGGTGTTCCTGTCAATCCGATGAGCAAGTTAAATTAAAGTAACTTAAACCACATCCTGACTTTACCTGAATTATAAAAAAAGGTATAATCTATGGGAGAAATCCTATGGAGGAACCGGGATGTTCAGGAAAAAGTTAACCATTATGGTTCTGGTCTCTATTTTATTAACAGGATGTGGAGCCCCGGTGGCAGAGGCAGAGCAGGAAACAGAGGAGACACCTCTTTGGACCATGGAAGAGGATCCGGACTTATCTTATGAGGTTCCGGTAAGTGCTCCGCATATTCTTGTGAACCAGCTGGGGTACATAACGCAGAGCTCAAAGATTGCGGTTTTCTGCGGATCGCAGATGCCGGACCGGTTTGAAGTGATTGATGCAGATACGGGTAAGTCGGTATATACCGGTAAGCCGGAGAAACGGGAATCGCAGGATTCCTATGGAAATGAAATTGGCTACGGAGATTTTTCACAGGTGGAGCTTCCGGGAAAATATTATATTGAAGCGCCGCTTTTAGGTGACTCTTATTCGTTTCAGATTGGAGATTGTCTGTATGATGATGTCTTTAAGGAGGCCGTGAAGCAGTATTATTATAACCGGTGCGGAACCACCCTTACGGAAGAATTTGCGGGAAGCAGGGCACACAATGCCTGTCATACCGGACATGCACTTCTTCGGGAGGATATTTCGGTAACCCTGGATGTGAGCGGTGGCTGGCACCAGGACGAAAACGGATCAAAGGATGTGGTGAGGGCCTCGGAAAACGTTGGCATCATGCTGCTTGCTTATGAACTGTTTGGAGAGAGCTTTACGGATACCATGGAAGTTCCGGAGAGCGGAAATGGTATTCCGGATCTGCTTGATGAAATCCGTTATGAAACCGACTGGCTTTTGAAGATGCAGGATCAGAAAACCGGAGCTATATACTCCGGAATTACAATATATCCTTCGGCGCAGGGAAAATCCGCCGCAATTTATGTGGAGCCTGCTTCAATTGAAGCGGCGGAAAGCTTTGCCATGTGTCTTGCCAAGTTCAGCTATCTTTATCAGGACTATGACCTGGAATATGCAACAGCTTGTCTGCAGGCTGCCGATCGTGCGTGGAAGTATGCGGTTCTGAACGAGGAAACCGATGCCGGACAGAATGCGTGGAAATTTGCTGCAGCTGCCGAGCTTTACCGCGCTTCCGGAAAGCAGGAATACAGGTATTATCTGGAAATGTGTCTTGCAAAAGAAGGCGAGGAGGAGCAGGATGATCTGCTATATCTTTTGGGGAGCGTTACCTATCTGATGACCAGACAGCCGGTGAATCAGGAATATTGTTCGGAGAGAATTACGCAGCTTTTGCAGGAGGCAGAGGTGCTCTCTGCAAAAATGAAGAAGGAACCGTTTTATGTATTGGCGAATGAGGACCAGACGAATCAGATGGAGCTTCTGAAGGAAATGATACTGATGGCAACGGTTAATTACATAATAACAAATCATGAGTATGAGACCATTATTGAGAACCATCTTCATTATTTTATGGGCAGAAATAAATTGTCCATAAGTTATATTGATGATGTTGGCATTCGCAACTATAAGGATTATAATGAAAGTCTGGGAATTATGAATCAGTTTGATGCAGACAGCAGACTCATTTTTATGCTGGGTGAAATTATTAGCAATTACGAATAAACAAGAGCGTATAATGAAAGTACAGCTTTGGAAAGAAGGTAACGTATGAAAATCGTAGTGTTGGCAGGTGGAATTAGTACCGAAAGAGATGTCTCTTTAAGTTCAGGACGCGGCGTTTACAATGCACTGAAGGAAAGAGGACATCAGGTGATTCTGCTCGATGTGTTCTTAGGTTATGAAGGAGATCCGGAGAATATTTTTGAACTGGATCGGGACTGGGTAAAGGATGTGGCACCGGTATCGGAGGTGGCGCCGGACATTGAGAAAGTGAAAGCGTTAAGAAAGAAGCCTTCCAATATCTTATTTGGAGATCATGTGATAGAGATCTGCCAGATGGCAGACATTGTCTTTATGGCGCTGCATGGAGACTGCGGAGAGAATGGCAAGGTGCAGGCGGTTTTTGATCTGTTTGGCATTAAGTATACAGGAACCGATTCCTTCAGCAGTGCGCTTGCCATGGATAAGTCCATCACCAAGCAGTTATTCCTGCAAAATGGCGTACCGACCCCGAAGAGTCATCTGTTAACCGGCAAAGACGATCCCTATAAGCCGGAATTCCCCTGTGTGGTAAAGGTGAGCGGCGGCGGTTCGAGCGTGGGTGTTTATATTGTACAGAACGAAAAGGAATATGCCGATGCGGTGCAGGAGGCGTTCCGTTATGATACGAAGGTTCTGGTCGAGCAGTACATCAAGGGACGGGAATTCACCGACTGTGTCATCGAAGGAAAGGCTTATCCGGTTGTTGAAATTGCACCGGTATCCGGATTTTATGATTATAAGAATAAATATCAGGCAGGCAGTACGATTGAAACCTGTCCTGCGAAGATCAGCGACGAGCTGACGAAGAAAATACAGGATACCGCACTTAAGGCTTATCAGGTGCTTGGCATCAAGACCTATGCCCGTATGGATGTACTTATGGATGAAAACGGCGATGTCTACTGTCTCGAGGCCAATACGCTTCCAGGCATGACACCGACAAGCCTTATTCCGCAGGAGGCAGCCGCACTTGGAATCAGCTACGGCGAGCTGTGTGAAATGATTATAGAGATTTCTCTGAAAAAATGGTGAGGAAAATTATGAAAAATTTGACTCTGAAAAATATGGCACAGGCCTGTAACGGAACGTTGGTATTACCGGAAGGGATGTCAAGCGAAGAACTGGAACACAAGGAAACCACGAGTGTTGTGATTGATTCCCGGAAGGTAACAAAGGACGGAATGTTTGTGGCAGTAAAGGGAGAGCGTCAGGACGGTCATTCCTTTATCCCGGCGGTAGCACAGGCGGGAGTACTTGGAGTGATCTGTGAAAGAGAGCCGGAAGGGTGTGAAATTCCCTATATTCTTGTGGAGGATTCCCTGACGGCATTCCGGAAGATCGCGGCCTTTTATCGTGAGCAGCTTTCCATTCCTGTTGTCGGAATTACCGGAAGCGTTGGTAAAACGAGTACCAAGGAATTCATTGCCTCTGTCCTGTCACAGAAATTTAAAGTATGCAAGACACAGAAGAATTTCAATAACGAAATCGGACTGCCGATGACCGTGCTGTCGATCCAGCCGGAGGACGAAGCAGCTGTTCTGGAAATGGGAATCAGTGATTTTGGTGAGATGACGCGGCTTACGGAGATTGCAAAGCCGGATTACTGTGTCATCACCAATATCGGACAGTGCCACTTGGAAAACCTTGGAAGCCGTGAGGGCATTCTGAAGGCCAAGACCGAGATTTTCAAGTCGATGAATCCGGATGGCTGCGTTTTCTTAAACGGCGAGGATGATATGCTGGCAACGGTAAAGAAGCCGTGGAACAACGAGATTATCCGTTTTGGCATGTCAGAGAAAGATGCGGTATACGCGACAGATGTGGTAAATAAAGGCCTGCTTGGTTCGGAAGCGGTTATTCATGTGGCAGATACACAGTTTCCGGTGAGGGTGCCTCTGCCGGGTGTCCACATGGTATTGAATGCACTGGCAGCCACCGCAGTCGGCTGGCAGCTTGGTCTTACAACGGAACAGATTGCGGAGGGTATTGCGCAAGTGCAGGCGGTAGCCGGAAGAAGTCATGTTATCGAGACCCCGGATTATATTCTGATTGATGACTGTTACAATGCCAATCCCGTTTCCATGAAAGCGGCGATTGACCTGCTTGGAACGGCCCTGCAGCGTAAGGTGGCAATCCTTGGAGATATGTTTGAGCTTGGTAAGGATGAAGCGGCTTTACATGCACAGATCGGGGAATATGCCATGACGCATGGCGTGGATGTGCTAATCTGCATCGGAGAGCTTTCGAAACATATGTATGACCGCGCCGTGGAGACTTCGTCCGGAAAGGAACATGGCAGCCGGGAAATCTACTACTTCCCGACAAGAGAAGAAGCTATGGCACAGATTCCCCACATTCTCCATACAGGAGATGCCGTACTTATTAAGGCTTCCCACAGTATGAAATTTGAGGAGATCGTTGAGCAGAGCACAGGCCGAATTTAGTATAGAGGAGTACTTAATTATAAATATAATCTCAGGCGTGGATAACTGCCTGAGATTTTTTTGCTGCCATGCATATGAGAAAATGATCCGGTGGATCATTTTTGAGTCAATTTTGTCCTAAAACATGCCTGATTTTAACAATTATATTTCTGGGGTATTGAGTTATATAATGAAATTCATGTATGATAAGAGGTAAGAAAGCGCAGGAGGGGAACTATGGGAAAAATCATAGGTATTGATCTTGGAACAACGAATAGTCTTGTAGCCGTATGGCAGGATGGGGAAAGCAGACTCATTCCCAATGCATTTGGAGAATATCTGACACCAAGTGTAGTGAGTATTGAGGAAGACGGAACTATTTATGTAGGAAAAACAGCGAAGGAGCGGCTGGCATCCCATCCGGAGGATACGGCAAGCGTTTTTAAACGCTATATGGGAACAGCCAAAAAATATCGGCTCGGAAAGAAGGAATACCGACCGGAAGAGCTCTCGTCATTTGTTCTTAAGAAATTGAAGGAAGATGCGGAAAGGTATCTGGGTGAGCCGGTAGAGGAAGCCATTATCAGTGTCCCTGCTTATTTTAATGATATGGGCCGGAATGCGACGAAGCGGGCCGGACTTCTGGCCGGGCTTAAGGTGGAACGGATTATCAACGAGCCGTCGGCGGCAGCTCTGGCATGCCAGAACAGAAAGCAGGAAGAAGACGCAACGATCCTGGTGTTTGACTTTGGTGGAGGAACGTTGGATGTTTCTGTGGTAGAGTGTTTTGATAATGTGATCGAAATTCTGGCAGTAAGTGGAGATAACCAGCTTGGCGGTCAGGATTTTGACGATGCGATTGTGAAGTATTTTCTAAGGCATTGTGAGATCGATCCGAAGAATCTGACGGCACAGACAAGGGCGATTCTGCGAAGCAGCGCAGAAAAATGTAAAAAAGAGCTGACAGAAAAGACATCGGCAGAAATGGTGGTCCGGTGTGAACAGATTGACCGGAAACTGGAAATTACCAGAAAGCAGCTTGTAGAGGCAGCGGCAGAGTTGTTTGAACGAATGGGCAGGCCGGTAAGGCAGGCGCTTATGGATGCAGAGATCAACGTGGAGGATTTGAATCAGATTGTTCTGGTGGGAGGATCCTGTAAAATGCCGGTTGTCCGGCAGTATTTGCAGCATCTTTTTAAACGGAAGGATCTGCAGACATTGAATCCGGATCATATGATAGCATTAGGTGCGGGTGTATGTGCAGGAATCAAAGAGCGGGATGAGGAGATTAAGGATATGCTGCTTACGGATATCTGCCCGTTTTCCCTTGGAACAGGTATTGTCAACTATAATGAGCCGGAAAGGGATCAAATGAGTGTTATTATTCCGAGGAACAGTGCACTTCCCTGCAGCAGAAAGCACATATATTGTACAGTTTATGATAATCAGTCCAGAATATGCATTCAGGTGTATCAGGGAGAAGCAATGCATGTAGAAGATAATATCCGGCTCGGAGAACTCTCTTTTGAGATTCCGAAACGGCCACGAGGTGAAGTGTATTGTGAGGTGACTTATACCTATGATATTAACGGTGTTTTGGAAGTAGACGTTTCTGTTCCTGCTACAAAAGAGAAAAAGCAGCTTGTTATTGTCAATAAGGATCTGGGAATGACGCAGGAACAGATTGAGGCGAAGTTGAAGGAATATGAAAAACTGAAGCTCAGTCCTCTGGAGCAGGAAGAAAACAAATACGTTCTTGCCTGGGCAGAGCGGCTTTTCATGCAATGCAATTCCGGTATGAGGAAGGAAATTGAAAACAGAAGGGCGTACTTTATCCATGTACTGCGTGATGATCCGGATCATGCCATAAAAGCCAGAAAATATCTGATGGTCTTTCTGGCAGCAACGGAAAAGATGATGGAGAATTACATCAACTGGGATGAGGAGTCTCTGGAATCCGGTGAGTGGTATCAGGAGGATGAAGAACAGCAGGAGATGGAAGATCTGTTTCAGGAATGGGATAATGAGTAGGTAGACAATATGAACATATATCAGGTATTAGGAATTTCTCCTACCAAAGATAAAAAGGTCATCCGGAAGGCCTATGCAGGACTGATCCGTAAATATCATCCGGAAGAACATCCGGAGAAGTGGAAAGAGATCCACGATGCGTATATGGTTGCCATGCAGAGAGCAGATGAAGACCGGCCATTGCACGAGGAACCAAAGCCACAGCAAGAAGAACGCAAGCCCCAGCACGAGGAACAGAAACCACAGCGCGAGGAACAAAAACCACAGCACGAAGAACAGAAGTCACAGGAAAAAGCCGCGGGAGTTCACAGAAAAAGCGAAAGCAGGAGGGTTAAACCGAAGTGGCCGGAGCCGGAGGAGGATCTGTTTGGAAACTTAGAGGAACTGACCGAGACAGCAAAAAAGGAGCGGCAGGAAGAGAGACAGAGCCAGTTAAAGGCCGCGATAGAACAACTCCATGCACTTTGTAAACCGAAAAAACTGCAATTCCTGCAATGGAAGGAGTTTTTCCGGAAGGAGGAATATCAGTGGGCTGTCCGGCAGGGAGAATTTCTGTATGAGCTGGCAAATTGTCTGAAAGGGCATGTGATGGGACGCAGATTGTATCATTTTCTTCTTGAGCAGATACAGATCATTGAGAACGATAATCGTGTGTCTGGTGAAGTCCCAAAGAGACAAGGAGCATATGATGCCTATCGAATGGTCAGGATGGAACTCGAGACCAATTATCAAAGAAATCATCCGGCTGTGCAGAAAATATTACTTTTTGTATTATTGCTGGCTATCGCCGGTGCGGTACTGTTTTCCTTCAAGTGGAAAGCCGGGAAAGCGGACCGGCAGTCCGAGGTGGACCAGATGGTAGACAGGGAATATGTGGAAGAATATTATGAAAACATTTTGCCGGATGAAATGACCGAGAATATACTTAAAATGCTGGATCTTATGAATACAGACCAGAAAACGGAACTGCTGAAAATGGGGGAACCGATTGCAGACGGAATTTATGTTCTTGGAAATGAGGAGCAGGTAAGACTGGGAATCAGCGCGATTGTAATGGAGAATAAAACCGTAGCGGAAGATCGGGAAAGGGATGTGCCCTCCTGTGAGGTAAAAGTGCTTTTGGATCCGAATGGCTATGCGTTTGAAGTTCAGGCACAGGAAGAGGAAAAGCTCATTCTTTATTGTGATCCGGAAAAACTGACAGGCTGCAGGAGCGCAGACATTTATTATGATGGTAAAAACGGTTACGTTAAATATGGTAACCGGCTGCAAAACGAAGAGCAGGAATCCGATCGGTACGTGCATGAGGCACTGGGATATCCGGTGTTCTTCGTTGTACCCGGAGAGAAAATCTGTGTTATGCCGGTGGGGGATGAGTGATACCCTACACCGGATACTGCTCTCTGATCGAAGCATAGGTAGAAGCAATGATCTCCTGTGTGTAAGCACCGAGCCGCTTCTGGTCTTCTTTGGAGAGATCCTTCGCATAAAACGGTGTTCCATAGTGAATCACAATATTCGTCTTTTTAATCTTCGGAAGGTGATCCTCGAAGATGGCAGAGGTGTTGTATAAGGTTACCGGAACGATCGGGCAGCCGGTCTTCGTTGCAATTTTAAAGCAGCCCTCATGGAAGGGAAGAAAGGTTCCTTCCACCTTGTTGCGGGTGCCTTCCGGAAAAACGAAAATCGAGATGCCGGATTTGATTTTATCAATAGCGGTCAGAATCGTCTGCAGACCCTGCTTGATATCTTCGCGGTCAAGGAAGAGGCAGTGCAGATATTTCATCCAGATACTTAAAAGAGGAACTTTCAGAAGTTCCTTTTTTGCGATATATCCGGTAGGACGCGGTACGCGCACGTAGGTCGCAATAATGTCGTAAAAGCTTCTGTGGTTCCCGATATAAAGTACGGCCTGATCTTTGGGAACATTTTCTTCCCCGATGACGGTGATCTTCACACCGGAAATAAACAGAACCACGCGGAACGCCCAGTTCACGATCGCGAGGGAACTGCGGTTCTTGATATCCATATTGAACTTCCCGATGATCCATTCAATGAAAAATAACGGAATACTGCAAATTAAAAATAAAGTAACAAACAGTGCTGTAATAATGAAACGAAGCATTGTAATTCCTCCATATCAAATGTTCAGGATCCTGCAAAAAGATCTTTGTTTAGTATAGCCCAAACGGGGAACCATGACAAGTAAAGAAATAAAAGAGATAAAGTGCACAGAGTGCCATACTTCGTAAAAAATGTTCACATGATATAGAAAAATATGGTATGATGTAGGAAGCACAGCAATGTGAGTCTTAGATATAGAGTAAAGCGAGGTTCCCAAATGGACAAGATAGCTGTTTTAATTCCCTGTTATAACGAAGAAAAAACCATTGAGAAGGTAGTGGCCGATGCAAGACGGGAGCTGCCGGAAGCAGTGATTTATGTATATGATAATAATTCCACAGACAAAACGGCCGAGCTTGCAGCGAAGGCAGGTGCCGTGGTACGCCACGAGTACATGCAGGGCAAGGGAAATGTGATCCGCAGAATGTTCCGTGAAATTGATGCCGAATGCTACATTATGGTGGATGGTGACGATACCTATCCCATGGAGTTTGCAAGAGAGATGGCAGACAAGGTATTAAAGTACAATTCCGATATGGTTGTGGGTGACCGTCTTTCCTCCACTTATTTTGAGGAAAACAAGCGTCCCTTCCACAATATGGGAAATACACTCGTAAGAGCCAGCATCAACCGGCTGTTCGGCTGTAAGATCAAGGACATCATGACCGGATACCGCGCGTTTAGCTATGGCTTTGTGAAGACCTTCCCGATCCTGTCAAAGGGCTTTGAGATCGAAACGGAAATGACCATTCATGCGGTCTATAACCATATGCAGATTGATAATGTGATTGTAGAATACCGTGACCGTCCGGAGGGAAGCGAATCAAAGCTCAACACCTATTCCGACGGCTTTAAGGTACTGTTTACGATCTTCAAGCTTTACCGTGATTATAAGCCGTTCGGATTTTTCAGTATCCTTGCGCTGATTCTTGGAATCCTTGCCGTGATATTCTTTATTCCGGTTCTGGCTGAATATGTGAAGACCGGACTGGTATTGAAGTTCCCGACCCTGATTGTCTGCGGCTTCGTGGGACTGGCTGCCATTCAGTCATTCTTTGCAGGACTGATTCTGTCGAATATGGCAATGAAGAACCGCAGAGACTTTGAATACCGTTATACGCTCGTCTGTGAAAAGGGACGCCGTATGAGCGGAGAAAATAAATAATTGTATTCCTGAAGCAGGATAAACAGAAAGGATTTTAGAAGATGAAGAAAGTACTTTCCCGTTGGTATCTGTTGGTGATTGGAGGCTTCCTGTTGGCTGCCATGGCCGTGTTCCTCCTGTGCGGAGAGGACAGTGTCATAGCCGTCCATGACAATCTGGATCTGTTTATCCCACAGCTTCAAATGATGAAAAGCGATCATTCGTTTTTCAGTCATGATGCTTATGTGAATTTTCTTGGAGGAATCAGCCGTGATACGCTGTTCTCCGAGTTCTATATTTATACGATTCTTTTCATGCTGTTACCGGCATTCCCGGCATATATTGCAGCATATTTCCTGAAAATTCTGATTGCCATTGCAGGCTCTGTTCTGCTTGGCAGGGAACTCCTCGGTGAAAAATATAAAAGTCAGCAGGCCCTTGTATGGTTATGCGGCTTTGCCTATGGAATCCTGAATGTCTTTCCGGCATTTGGGATACCTTTTGCGTCTATTCCGCTGCTTCTGTTCCTGCTTGTAAAAATCATGCGAAAGCCGTCCTGGGGCTTGTATGCGGCATTATTTTTCTACCCGGTGCTGTCCTATTTTTCCTATTTCGGACTGTTTATTCTGGCGTATATGGCACTTGCCTTTGTGATTTTATGGATCAGGGACCGGAAATTCCCGGGAAGAATGCTGCTTGCGATTATTGTGTTATCGGTGGGGTACATCGTGTGCGAATACCGGCTGTTTTACATGATGCTGTTCGATGATGAGGTGACGATCCGGTCAACGATTGTGGCAGGAAATTATACAATCTCTGAGGTACTTGCGACCATCGGGGACTCCCTTGTAAAGGGGATGTTCCACGCAGAGAGTGTCCACATGTATGTGGTGCTTCCGGTATGTGCCATTTACTTTTTCTATCTGAATATTTCTTATCTGGTGAAGAAAAATGCAAGAGGTATTTTCCATGACTGGTATAATCTCCTCATGCTCATTCTTGTTTTTAACAGCCTGGTCTATGGCATTTATTATCTGGAACCGGTGCGGAACGTGGTCGAGTTCCTGTGCCCGCCGCTTACCGGATGGCAGTTTAACCGGACGATTTTCTTCAATCCTTTCGTGTGGTATGCTGCATTTTTCCTGGTATTGAAACGGTTGTATGAGAAGGAGAAAAAGGGGCTTCGTGTGGCGGCAGACCTTCTGGCTCTTGCAGCAGTGCTTGTGATTCTGGGAAGCAATACCCGTTATAATGATCTTTACCATACCTGTTTCAGCAAGGTTTATGAAATGGTGAAGGGGCAGAAAGCGAATGACCTGACCTACCGTGAATTTTATTCCACAGATCTTTTTGAAAAGGCAAAGGAGGATATCGGATACTGCGGACAGTGGTCCGTGGCATACGGCTTTTATCCGGCTATTCTGGAATACAATGATATTGCCACTCTCGATGGCTATCTTGGCTTTTATTCGCAGAATTATAAGGAAGAATTCCGGAAAATGATTGCACCGGCCCTTGACCGCGTGGAGGAGAGCCGGCTGTATTTTGATGAATGGGGAGCGCGTGCCTATCTTTATTCTGGTACGGATCTTTCCATTATTAACAGCTCCCGTACTTATGAGGTGACCGACCATGATTTGTATCTTGATCTGGACCAGTTTAAGCGGCTGGGAGGACGATATATCTTTTCCCGTATCGACCTTAGCAATGCCGAAGAGATCGGGCTTACCCTGATCGGAACCTATACGGATGAGGCTTCACCGTACACGCTTTATGTCTATCAGACAACCTCACGCTACCGGGATGTGGATCATGCCAATCTGACACTGGAAGAGATGAAGCAGACAACCTGCGATATGGACCTGCTGGATGCACAGCTGACAGAAATGAAGGAACTGGCAGCAGAAGCGGAAGAGTCTGGGGCAGCTGAGAAACCGGAGCGGGTGAAGGAATTATTCGAGGACACACAGGATGAAATAGAAAAGCTGTCAACCTGTTATTCTCTTTCACAGATTACCTACTATCAGAATATTTTTGATGAAGAAAATCAGGAAATTCAGGCAGAGCTTCTCGATGACGTGATGGATTACGGAGACCGGTTGAATGTAGCGATCCGGGAGTTGTGTAAATCACCGTATCAGGATACGATGACTGAGCTGATGAATGCGGAGCAGGTGGAGGCTTACCTTGAGTATGAAGAGATGACGGACGCAGAGAAGGAGCTTACGGCGAAGGAAAACAGTCTGGAGCAGGAGTACGAGCAGCTTTCCTCCGAAGAATTTTATTATGAATATGACGGGGAAGAATGGGATTTGAACCGTCTGAATATGGAAGCGGATGAGATGGATCATGATGCCGTTGTTGAGATCTATCAGGGAATCTGCAAGCAGAGGAATGATGCGGTCGGAGAGGTCTTTGTGGAGCTTGTGGATGTCCGGAATGAGATTGCGAAGCTGAACGGCTATGACAATTATGCAGAATATGCGTATGATGCGGTTTATGTAAGAGACTATACACTGGATGAAACCAGAGATCTTTTAAAGGAGATCCGTAAGCACGTGGTGCCGGTTGTAGCGGATATGAAGGATGTGCTTTATGACACGGATTATATGAGATTGTATTCCGAAGGACAGGGCATTGAAAGTACATCGATCATTGAACAGATCGGACCGTATCTGGAAGAAATTGATCCGGAACTTAAGGATACGCAGGAGCATTTCCTTAAGTATCAGCTATATGATATGGATACCTCACAGAACAAGGCGAACACGGCTTTTACCATGCGGTTATCCTATTTTAACGATGGCTTTATTTACGGACAGATGTATGACAATTATCTGGATTACTACAATGTGATTCATGAATTCGGACATTACAACAACACGTACCGCAGTGCCGATACGTTTCTGGAATCCTGCAACAACATTGATGTCAGTGAGATCCATTCCCAGGGCATGCAGATGCTGTTTTATGACTATTACGATGACTTGTTAGGAGAGGACATCGGAGATATTTATGCGTTTTATGATGTGTATAGTATGGCGGATAATGCGATTTCCACGGCACTGGTTTCAGAGTTTGAAATTTCGGCTTATGAGAATCCGGACATGACGCTCGAGGAGCTGAATAAGCTTTATCTGCAGCTTTCACGCAAATATGGCATGCAGTATGATTCCCAGATTAAAGAGCTTTATACCTGGTCGGAAATTCCGCATATTTTTACCTCACCATGCTACTATTTCTCTTATCTGACCTCGGCATTTTCGAGCCTTGATATTCTGACGATGGCAGAGTCCGACCGTCATGAGGCTGTTGAAACGTATATGACGCTCACGACCATTCCGGGATATGTGCCGTACTGTTCAGCCGTGGAGTATGCGGGGCTGCGCGATATTTTTGAGGATGGTGTGGCGCAGGATATTATAGAAGAGACCGCATCCATTCTTGGAGTAAAGGGATATTAGAAAACCGTTCCGTTCGGTTAATCGATGGGACTCTGGTTTTCACGTAAAAAGGGATAGGTAATCTTACCGGAAAGTAATGGCTCATAGGCCTTTACTTTCCGGTAGGTGTTCCCGAGCATTTCACTTTCACGATACTTACGGATCGCGTCCATATCAAAGTCGGCATAGAATAGTCCTTCGCTCATATCATCTGCCATAAGAAGTGTATTATCTACACAGATTCCATTTTTGTCCCAGCAGATTGGACTGAATGCGCAGGAATTTCCTGCATTTTCTCCGTTGGGATTTGCCATTGCAACTCCGACCATATTCTCATAGGCTCTTGTTGATAAAGCACACAGCCGGGGCTTCATGGAACCACAGTCATTCGGAACCAGAATAATTTCTGCGCCCTGCAGCATTAAGACACGGGCACTTTCCGGATATTCGCGGTCATAACAGATCATAATGCCAATCTTAATCCCGTCAAAGTCACATACCCGAAAGGCACTTCCGCTTTCCAGACATGCTTCATCTGCGAAGTCACAGGTATGAACCTTGGAATATTTCATAAGAAGTTCTCCGTTCTTACCAATGACATAAGCGGAGTTCTGCGGCTTTTCAGCTCCTTTTGTAAAAGCAGTCACAACTACACCAAGCTGCAGTTCTTTAGCTGTGTCACAGATCTGCCTAAGATAAGTATTATCATCCGAAAGCGCTTCCTCATTACTTATGGGTAATTCATATCCTGTAACATATGCTTCCGGCAGAAGCAGAAGATCTGCTGCATTCCCTGCCGCTTCTTTCATTTTTTGAAGAATAACATCGGTATTCTCCTGATATTTTCCTGTAAGAGATTTCTTCTGTAAAACCGCCACTCTGAAATTCATAGGGACTCCTTTTGCTCATAAGTTTACTTTGTCATATAAGAGACGTCAAATATGAAGCATCAAATTTAAAAAAAGTTTCAATCTATTTTCAATCTTCCCTGATTAGAATAAGCATATCACAAAGGAAAAGAAATAAATACAACAATAAATAAAAAAGTTAGGATCGGCAAAAACGATAAAAAGAAATCACATAGATACAGGAGCTGTGGTATACTGTATCTATGCGAATTTATAATAGTCTTAGGACAATGTATTGGAGGTAATGCAATGGAATTTGAACTGCTTGCAGATAGTATTAAGCAAATAAATGATAAAGCAAGTTCTGCAGCAAAAAGTGCTGTAAATCAGCTTATGACATTGCGAAATTGGGCGATTGGTTATTATATAGTAGAATATGAACAAGATGGCAGTGACAGAGCAGAATATGGCTCTCATCTTTTGAAAAATTTAGAAAAACAAATTAATCAAAAAGGAATGAATTACACTCTTTTTAAGGCTTGTAGACAGTTTTATAAAGTATATCCTCAAATTGGTTCGACAGTGTCGAGCAAATTTAAATTACCAGATTTTGGAAAAAGTTCGACAGTGTCGAACGAATTTGTCACAGATCCGGATGTTTTAGTTAATAACTTGTCTTTTTCACATATTCGAGAAATTATGGTTTTAAATGATGCATTTGAACGATTTTTTTACGAAACAGAGTGTATGAAATGCAACTGGAATGTAAGAGAACTCCGAAGAGAGATAAAAACCAATCTTTATGTAAGAGCTGGCATAAGTAGAAAACCAGAGCTTTTATTGAAAAAATCTGCTGATAACGCAAATGGAACAATGCTATCAATAAAAGACCCATTCACATTTGAATTTTTGGGACTTGATGCAAGGGATGCTGTGTCAGAATCTGATTTAGAACAGGCTCTTATGGATCATTTGCAGGAATTTATGTTAGAACTTGGAGAGGGATTCTGCTTTGAGGCAAGACAAAAGCGGATTATAATAGATGATAAATATTATTTTATTGATCTTGTTTTTTATAATCGTCTTTTACATTGTAATGTTATTATTGAACTTAAGAATGATGAGTTCAAACATGGGGATTTAGGACAGCTTAATGCTTATGTAGGATATTATAAGAAAAATGAAATGACAGAGGGAGATAATCCTCCAGTAGGAATCCTGCTTTGTACAGATAAAGGTTCTCAGATGGTAGAATATGCCTTAGCTGGAATAGATAACCAATTATTTGTTTCAACGTATATGTTGCATTTGCCTGACAAGAAGAAACTCGAAGAATTTATGTTAAAAGAGATAGAAGAAATGGGAATGTAAAGCTAAGCACTTTAGCCAATAAGGTTAAGGTGCTTTTTTGCGCTTTGAAAGGAGGAGGTTGAAGTACGCCGCATCGGGGAAAGCCCGATTTAATCATTACAACAGGCTATGTCTGATCATATAGAGTAACTTTTAGTAGAACATCCATTATGGCGGCATAATATACATAAAAGTAATGTACTTACTAATTCTGAACAGGAGACGGTCTAGTTAACTCCAAAACAAATGGAAGTGTTGTTTAATGTTAAACACGCCACAGTAAGCAAACATATTTCCAGTATACTTGCTTCAGGAGAATTAGCTGAAATTTCTGTCGGTTTTTCCGACAAAAGAACAGGTGGCAGAAAACCTAAAATTTTTAAATCTGGATATAATAAGAAAGACACATATATTGACAATGAAAATATAAATATAGTACATTTGACGTGGAGGTGAGAACGTGCTAAAAACCTATTTGATGGAGAACTACGGATATAGTGAACCAATTTTTCTAAATGACTTATCCATTGAGGGATTATCTGAAAATGCTGTCCGGCAGTCAGTGAAAAGACTTGTAGCAAGTGGTTTCTTGGAAAGATATAATAATGGAATATACTATATTCCAAAGCACGGAGGACTACTTGGAAAGAGTTACCTGGATCCTTCTATGGTTATTATACGCAAATATGTAGAAAATCAATCAGATAAATATGGATATATTACGGGTTTGTCATTTGCCAATCAATTAGGCTTAACAACACAGATGCCGGCAGTTATTGAGATTGTTACAAATCGTGAATCCACTAATGGACGCATGCTTATGGTTGGTAATCAAAAAGTAAGAGTAAAGAAATCATCGATTTCCGTATCAGAGGACAATGCTGAACTGCTACAGCTGCTTGATGCCATTGGACAGGCAGAAAGGTATACGGAATTGACTATAGAAGAGACTATTGATATTTTAATCACTTATATAAGAAAGAAGAGATTTACCAAGAGACAATTATCGGATGTTTCATCTGCATTAACTGGAGCTACAGCAAAAAAAATGATTGAATGGGGGATGATCTATGAATTTGCAACATAATAGGCATGATAAGCAAAGGACACCCCATAGATCATGCAGTTCACAACATAACTCGAATCCGGAACTGTCATTCTGGGAACGCCTTTTGGGTTCTTCCGAGTTTTTCTTAGATAACAGGGCATGGCAATCGAAGACAACAAAACCCGTGCAAGGATGCACGGGTTAGCCTGTCAAGAACATGGATGTTCTCTGGCAGGCGGTTGTGTACGTCTTTCATACAGAATCATTGCCATGATCTGTTATTAATAGAAAAACCGGAAGGTTCCACAGGATTCCCAGGATGACCTTCCGGATTTGTTTTGCTTTAATTCAACTCTCCATTCTTATATCTCGCCACAACACTCTGAATACGCTCATTCGGATTCAGCAGATCACTGATGGACGTATCATGATTCAGGGTATCGATCAGATATGCGATATACTTACTCATATCACAATCAATATACCACTCCCGGCTCAGTAATTCCGGAGTCTGATAGATCAGATTCGTAGTGATTACGCCATCGATCAGACCGTTTTCATAAGCCTTATCAAAACGCTCCAATCCATTCGTGAACAACCCGAAGGTAGCACAGATGAAAATCTTGCCAGCTTTTCTCTCTTTTAATCCGGCAGCTACTTCCAGAACACTTTCACCGGAGGAAATCATATCGTCGATGACGATCATATCCTTACCCTCTACGGAAGAGCCAAGGAATTCATGCGCAACGATCGGATTACGTCCGTCAACAATTCTGGTATAGTCCCTGCGCTTATAGAACATACCCATGTCAAGCCCCAGTACATTTGCCATATAAATAGCACGTCCCATACCGCCTTCATCGGGGCTGATTACCATCATATGATCGGAATCAATCTTAAGATCCTTCACATGCTTCAGAAGACTCTTAATAAACTGATAGGTCGGCTGAACCGTTTCAAAACCATGCAGAGGAATCGCATTCTGGACACGCGGATCATGTGCATCAAAGGTGATGATGTTGTCAACACCCATGCTTACAAGCTCCTGCAGTGCGATGGCACAGTCCAAGGATTCACGGGAGGTACGCTTATGCTGTCTGCTTTCATAAAGGAACGGCATGATAACGGTGATTCGTCGGGCCTTTCCGCCAACAGCTGCAATGATACGCTTCAGATCCTGATAATGATCGTCCGGTGACATATGATTCTCTCTGCCACACAGAGAATAGGTCAGGCTGTAGTTTGCCACATCAACCAGAAGATAAAGATCGGTACCACGGACAGACTCCAGAATAATTCCCTTGGCCTCTCCGGAACCAAAACGCGGAACCTTCGCCTTCAGAAGATAGGAATCACGCTGATAGCCTGCAAATGCAAGACTTTCCTTGTGCTCACTTTCACGGATGGTACGCCATTTTACCAGATAATGATCCACTTTTTCTCCAAGGGATTTGCATCCCTCCAAAGGAATGATTCCCAATGAACCGACGGGAATGGTTTCAAGATTTCTCGTTTCTTCACGCTGTGCCATGAAGGTACCTCACTTTCTACTTTGCAGTTTTTTGAATAATCCGGATATCCGGCCCCGTAAATTTACATACAATATAGTTTTGCATAATCCTTGAAAATGAGCGGTCCGAATAACGGTTCGACACATCTTCAAAAGAAAGATTGGTAGATATAATTGTCGATTTCTGTGCCATATTTCTTCCGTTTAATAAAGAAAAGAACACAGAAGAGATCACATTGGTAGGATACTCGGTGCCAAGATCGTCAATGATTAATAAATCACAATCAAAGAGTTCCTTATTATAAGTAACAAGGTCTTCTTTATTCTTATAATCAAACATACTCTTGGAAAGTATTTCGAAAAGATGAATGGCACTCATATATACCACAGAATGTTCACTTTCCAGTAATTCGCGGGCAATACAACTGGATAGGAAGGATTTGCCCGTACCTACTGTACCATAAAAAAACAGATTATGATAGTCTGAATCAAAAGTTTCTATAAATTTTTTACTGATGTCTACCGTACGGCGGAAACACTCCAAGGCTTCCCCTTCATAGTAGTCATAAGATAAATGATCAAAATTCTCAGTAGTGAGAGATTTCTCTAATCCGGACTGCTCATAAAGCAGTCGGATAATCGCCTGTTTGAAGCAGTGACACTTCTGCCGGTTCGGTAAATAGCCGGTGTCCTGACAGTCCGTACAGGTATAGACAGGAGCAAGATAATCAGCCGGATATCCGGCATTTACTAAAAGCTCCTGCTTCTTAACAGAAAGCTGGCGGATCGTTTCGTGAAGACTTGTAAGGGCAGATTCGTCACCCTCTAATAGCTTTCGTCCATGGGAAACAGACACCGACGCAATCTGATCGGAGAGTTCTTTAAACCCTTCTACATAGGAACAGACCTCCTGCAGGCGGTCCTCCATGATGCGGTGATTGTTTAACTGGGTCACTTCGTATCCATGAATGATGGACTGATATTGTGCGTTGCTGAGTGCCACGATAAAATCTCCCTCAAAAATTAGTTACTGATGATCTCTTTTTCCAGAGCATCAAAATCATAGGTGCTTCGCATCATCTGGTTGAAAGAAGCGGTAGTATTTCTTACAGGCTTCACGGAAGTCTGGCGGCTCTGGTTATAGGCATCGTCGAGCTTAAGGATATCGGCTTTGTGGTGAACCTTATTCTTATGCCAGTTGTTTAAGATGCTGTCTGCATACTCAAAACGGTGCTTGTCCGTAGCCATGACCGTCCGTTCACAGGCCTCTAAAATAATATCCTGTGTAAAGCTGAAATCCTTCGTCCATTTAATGACATAATCTGCCTCGGCCTTAGTCGGATTGCTGGACTTGCCCAAAGCCTTCATAATATCATAGACGGTTTTATCATATTTTTTGGTAGCGCGTGCAGCCTGTTTGGGAGTGGTGATGCCTTCCTCTGCCCAGCTGACGGCTACCTTTTCTATGTAACGGAAATCTTTCTTTCCCTTTTCTACGCAGTATTGAATGAGATAATCAATCAGATCCTCGGAAAAATGCAACCTGTCCGTAAAGAACAGGATCGTTTTCATTTCGGTGGGTGTCAGCGGCTTTCCAATGTACTGTTCTACCACAAACAGAATCTGGGAGGTATCTTCCTTTTCCTTGAATTCCCGGATCTGATCGAGCGTATAAGCCGGTTTTTCATAAGGATTGGGAGCAGGTGCTGCTGTCTCGGCCTCAACCGGTGCGGTGCGCTGCGTTTCTTTGCGTGCGGCAGAAAGTGATACCACCGGTGCAAGAGGAGCAGCTTCGCCGGAAGCTTTTTTTGTAACATCGAGCAGACGGATTGCACTAAGTGTTTTGGCATCGTCATATTCCAAAGCGAGCAGATGATTCTTTTCCCAGTATTTTAATGCACGTATGACATCCTTCTCGGTATGGTTAAACTGATCCGCAATATCCGACACACTTGTCGGAAGGTGCGCGCTCATGGTGCGGAGAAGGTATAAGTATACCTTGAGCTGGGCATCGTTCGCCTCTTTCATATACTCATCAATAAAAATATTGGATACCACAGTAACATCAGAATAATTCTCCTGATACACCTTAAACTGAGCCATATCAAATTCACCAACCTTAATATTCATTCAAACTAAATAAGCAAAATGAATTATAGCACATGCTTTTTAAAATGGAAATAGCCAAAATGCGGGGAAACCCAGTATTTACAAGGCTTTCTGGCATTTGTGGATAATGTGGACAATGTGGATATAAATAATAAAGGTTGATAAAATCCATTAAAACAAAGGAAAAAATATCCACATATTTTTAAAAAAAAAATTCATAAAAATATGTGGACGATGTGGACAATTATCTGGAGAGAAGCTCTTCCCCAATGTTTACAACATCTCCGGCGCCCATAGTTATCAACAAGTCTCCCGGTGTACAATTTTCTAAAATAAATTTTTCAATTTCAGAAAAGCTTCCAAAATAATGACAGTTTGGATTGAGAGGAAGGATTTCTTCCTTCAGGGTTTCGGAGCTGATTCCGAGAGTATCGGTCTCACGTGCCGCATAAATATCTGCAAGGATGATTTCATCTGCCAGGGAAAGTGCCTTGGCAAAGTCCTTAAGGAATGCTTTTGTGCGGGTGTAGGTATGCGGCTGGAAAACGACCCAGAGCTTTTTGTGGGGATAATTTTGTGCCGCAGTTAAAGTTGCAGTAATTTCTGAAGGATGATGTGCATAATCATCAATTATAGTAAAACCATTGAGACAACCCTTATATTCGAACCGGCGGTCGGTACCATGGAAGCCGGCAAGTGCCTGAGCCGTCTGGCCACGGGGGATCGTAAACAGGTCGGCAAGTGCAATGGCGGCAAGCGCGTTGTAGATATTGTGCTCACCCGGTACACTGAGCTTAAAGGTGCAGGGTGTCATGTCCGTGCTTTTTAGTTCAAATTCCGCACAGCCCTTGTCATCATAGGAGATCCGGGAAACGGAATAATCGGCGCCTTCACTTCCGAAGGTGATGACGCGGCAGGGAAGACCTTCATAAATTTCTTCTACATTGGGAATCGTGTTGTTGATAATCAGTGTTCCGTCTGTCGGAAGGAGGGATGCAAAGCGGCGGAAGGAGGAACGGATATCGTTGATGTCCTTGAAGAAATCCAGATGATCTTCTTCTATATTAAGTATGATTCCGATTTTCGGGAAAAAGCTTAAAAAGCTGTTGGTGTATTCACAGGCTTCGGTTACAAAATAAGGAGAATGGCCAACACGGATGTTGCCGCCGATGCTCTTTAAAATCCCGCCAATGGAAAGGGTGGGATCGGTATCTGCCTGCAGCAGGATTTCGGAAACCATGGAGGTTGTTGTGGTTTTGCCGTGGGTACCGCTGATGGCAACCGGTAATTCATAGTTGCGCATGATCTCACCTAACAGCTCTGCCCGTGTGAGGGCCGGGATGGAAAGCTCCTGCATGGCGATAAATTCCGGATTGTCCGGGTGGATGGCGCTGGTGTATACCACAACATCAATATCCCCTGTAATGTTTTCCTTCTTTTGCCCAATGAAAATATGTGCACCCCTGTTTTTTAACATATCGGTAAGAGCCGACTGCCTGGCATCGGAACCGCTGACCTTGAAATGCTTTTCTAAGAGAATTTCTGCAAGGCCGCTCATGCTGATGCCGCCGATTCCGATGAAATAAACATGTACGGGGGTTGAAAAATCAATCTGATACATAAGAATAGATCCTTTCCTTAATAGAATACATTATGTGCAAATGTTCAGAACTCCATTCATTACAATTATACTGAATCTCTAAAAGGAGTGCAAGGACAGGGCAGTGTTTTTTACAAAATGTGGAAAGAAAGGGGGCCATAAACACATAATGTTGTTAAAAAATAGAAGTTTGTGTAAAGAACTGCCATAATTTTTGTAAAAAAATGACAGAAAAACAGGAAAAACATTCATTGAATTTGTAAAAAATATTCACTTTTAAAATAATATATGGTATAATATTCCTAATTCATTTGAACGTTCCAAAAAGGGTAAAATTCCTTTGACAGTTCGGGTTCAATAGCTTCATTAAAATTTACTGGTAAGAGGTGATGACATGATTAAAAAAGAGATGATTGCCATGTTACTGGCAGGCGGTCAGGGAAGTCGTCTGGGGGTACTGACATCGAAGGTGGCCAAGCCGGCTGTTTCCTTTGGTGGAAAATATCGAATCATCGATTTCCCGCTCAGCAATTGTATTAATTCAGGTGTTGATACGGTGGGTGTATTGACACAGTATCAGCCGTTACGACTGAATACACATATTGGTATCGGCATTCCGTGGGATCTGGACAGAAATATCGGTGGTGTAACCGTACTTCCCCCGTATGAGAAGATCACGAACAGCGAGTGGTATACAGGTACAGCGAATGCGATTTATCAGAACATTGATTATATGGAGAGCTATAATCCGGAATATGTTCTGATTCTTTCCGGAGATCACATCTATAAGATGGATTATGAAGTGATGCTGGATTTCCATAAGGAGAAGGGCGCAGATGTTACGATTGCCGTTATGCCTGTTCCGATGGAAGAAGCAAAGCGTTTCGGAATTATGATTACTGATGAAGATCATAAAATTACCGATTTTGAAGAAAAGCCTGAACATCCCAGAAGCAATCTGGCATCCATGGGTATTTACATATTTAACTGGAAAACTCTGAAGGAAGCATTGCTTGCGAATGCACAGCAGCCGGGACTTGATTTCGGTAAACATGTCATTCCCTACTGCCATGACAACGGAAAGCCGTTATACGCTTACGAATTCAATGGCTACTGGAAGGATGTAGGAACCCTGCATTCTTACTGGGAAGCAAATATGGAGCTTATTGATATTGTTCCTGAATTTAACCTTTATGAAGAATACTGGAAGATTTATACAAAGAGTGAAATCCTTCCGCCCCAGTATCTGGCAGATACCAGCTTTGTTGAGAGAAGTATTATCGGTGAGGGCGCAACGATCTGCGGTAAGGTTTACAACTCCGTTATCGGCTGCGGCGTAACTATTGGCAAGGACACTGTGGTACGTGATTCCATCATTATGAATAATACGGTGATCGGTGAGAACTGTGAACTGAACAAAGCAATTATTGCAGAGAATGTTGTTGTGGGTGATGAGGTTAAGCTTGGCATTGGTGAAGAAGCTGAGAATGAGACCGATCCTCATATTTACAATAATGGAATTGTTACCATCGGTGAGAAGAGTGTGATTCCGGACGGCATTACCGTAGGAAAGAATACCTGCATCTTTGGTAAGACAAGTGATTCCGATTATCCGGAGAAATTCCTTGCAAGCGGTAAAACATTAATTAAGGAAGGTGATAACAAGTGAGAGCAATCGGTATAATTTTAGCAGGTGGAAACAGTTATAGAATGAAAGAGCTCTCATCGAAGAGAGCCGTATGTGCAATGCCTATCGCAGGCAGCTACCGGAGCATTGACTTTGCGCTGAGTAATATGACCAACTCCCATATCCAGAAGGTTGCCGTGTTTACCCAGTACAATGCGGGAAGTCTGAATGAGCATCTGATTTCCTCCAAATGGTGGAACTTCGGACGTAAGCAGGGAGGATTATTTACCTTTACTCCTTCCGTTACGGCAGAGAATAATTTCTGGTATCGCGGAACTGCAGATGCCATGGCACAGAATCTGTCCTTCCTTAAGAACAGTCATGAACCGTATGTAGTGATTGCATCCGGTGACTGTGTTTATAAGATGGATTACAACAAGGTACTGGAATATCATGTAGCCAAGAAGGCGGATATTACAGTTGTCTGCAAGGACATGCCGGCAGGTGTGAATGTAGACCGTTTCGGTACAGTGAAGATGAATGAAGAAAGCCGGATTGAAGAATTCGAAGAGAAGCCGGTTGTAGCGAAGTCCAATACGATTTCCTGCGGAATCTATGTGGTCAGAAGACGTCAGCTGATTGAGATGATTGAGAAGTGTGCGGAAGAAGACCGTTATGATTTTGTGAAGGATATTCTGATCCGTTATAAGAATATGAAGAAAATCTACGGATACAAGCTTACGGATTACTGGAGAAACATTGCTACGGTTGATGATTATTTTGAAACCAATATGGATTTCCTGAAGCCTGAAACAAGAGATTATTTCTTTAAACAGTATCCGGATATTTATTCCAAGGTGGATGATCTTCCTCCTGCAAAATATAATCCGGGTGCACAGGTCCGTAACAGTCTGGTGTCGAGTGGAACCATTATCAATGGAACTGTAGAAGACTCTGTGATCTTTAAAGAAACGTACATTGGAAATAACTGTTACATCAAGAATTCTATTATTCTCAATGATGTTTATATTGGGGATAATACGCACATTGAAAACTGCATCATAGAAAGTCATGATACCATCCGGGCGAATTCTTACTATGTTGGTGAGAATGAGATTAAGATTGTTGTGGAGAGAAATGACCGGTATGTGATCTGAACGGCTATTAATTAAATTTAATGAACGAAGATACTTGCACGTCAACAGGGGAATGACAGCTTAGGAAATCTGCAAGAATTTTGTATAGGGACAAAAGAAAGAAAGGGGTAAAATTATGCAGATTACGGACGTTCGAGTTCGCAAGATTACGAAGGAAGGAAAGATGAAGGCTGTCGTATCCATTACACTGGATGATGAATTGGTGATTCATGACATTAAGGTTATTGAAGGGGATAAGGGATTGTTCATTGCAATGCCAAGTAAAAAGGCAGCGGATGGAGAATATCGGGATATTGCTCATCCGATCAATTCACGGACCAGAGATAGAGTACAGACCGTGATTCTTGATGCTTATGAGAGATCACTCTCTGAACCGGATTCTGAATAAACAAAACAGACAGGGCAGCCGCATGATGCGGCTGCCTTTTTTCTGCATAGGAGAAAAGGATTTATGAGGAAATGATGTATAAGGAAATGATTCAGGGGATCATTTTTGAGAGTAGAACGGATGTGATATTGAGAAAAAATATCAAGAAAACGCTGCTGCTTGTATCTTAAACAGGTAAGTGTTATATTTTGGTGTACGAATAAGATAAAGCTGAAAAGATACAAGGAGGACGAAACAATGTTAGAGTGCTTAAAGAAAATCAACAAAGAAAAAACAGGTTTATTTGCAGCCGGAGTGTTATTTGGAACAGCCGGAATCAAAATTCTGACAAGCAAGGATGCAAAGAAGTTTTATACACAATGCACTGCAGCTGCGCTGCGTGCTAAGGAATGTGTTATGAAGACGGTAACCTCCGTACAGGAGAATGCAGAAGATATTTATGCAGAAGCTAAGGAAATCAATGAAGAACGTGCAGCACAGGATGCGGAGCTGGGGGCAGACGTAACCGTTGAAGAAACAGATATAACAGAGGATGCAGAGGAAAGCGCAGAGCAGGAATAATCTGTTTTGGAATGGAGTGATTACGATGAGATTTGTAATAAAACATGAGATCAAAGGCAGAATCCGTATTCATCTCGTCCAGAAAAGAATGACTTTGCAACAGGCAGATATCCTGCAGTACTATCTGGAGATACAGGAAAATATAGAAACTGCCAGGATTCAGGAGAGAACCTGCGATGCAACTATTTGCTATCATGGAAGCAGGAATGCTATCCTTGATGTAATAAAGAACTTTTCCTATGAACACGTAAATGTTCCGGAAGATTATCTTAAGAATTCCGGAAGAGAGATGAACAGGGAATATAAGGATAAGCTGGTAAATCAGGTGGTGCTTCATTATGGAACAAGACTTCTGATGCCACTGCCGGTCAGGGAAGGAATTGCGGTAATCAAATCGGTCCGCTATCTGTGGAACGGTCTTTGCACGCTTTGCAAAGGAAAGATTGAAGTACCGGTGCTGGATGCAACGGCGATCGGGGTATCCATGTTCCGTGGAGATATTGATACGGCCAGCTCTGTAATGTTCCTTCTGGGAATTGGTGAGATCCTGGAGGAGTGGACGCATAAGAAATCCGTGGGCGATCTTGCAAGAAGTATGTCCTTAAATATCAATAAGGTCTGGCTTGTAAAGGATGGACAGGAAATTCAGGTTCCCTCTAAAACGATCCAACCGAAGGATCTGGTACGGATTCATATGGGTAATGTAATTCCGTTTGATGGTGTGGTAACAGATGGAGAGGCGATGGTGAACCAGGCATCCCTTACCGGAGAGTCTGTTCCGGTGCGTAAGAAAGAGGGAAGCTCTGTCTATGCAGGAACGGTTGTTGAAGAAGGAGAAATTACAGTCTGTGTAAAACAGGCAAATGGATCCAGTAAATATGAGAAGATCATGGCGATGATTGAAGAATCCGAGAAGCTGAAATCTTCATTGGAAAGTAAAGCGGAGCATCTGGCAGACCAGCTTGTTCCATATACGTTCCTGGGAACCGGATTGGTATGGCTGCTTACCCGTAACGTGACCAAAGCACTGTCTGTTTTGATGGTGGATTATTCCTGCGCTCTGAAGCTGGCAATGCCGTTAACAGTACTGTCAGCAATCCGGGAAGCGAGCAGTCATGAGATTACGGTTAAAGGTGGTAAGTACATCGAGGCGATGGCCGAAGCCAGAACCATTGTTTTTGATAAAACGGGGACATTGACGAAGGCACAGCCTACCGTTGTGGAAGTTGTGCCGTTCAGCGATCAGTCCAGGGATGAATTGCTTGCGATTGCGGCATGCCTTGAGGAGCATTTTCCTCATTCCATGGCAAAGGCAGTGGTTCGTGAGGCAGCCAGAAGAAACCTGGTACATGAAGAGATGCATACTAAAGTAGAATACCTTGTGGCACATGGGATTTCTTCCACGATTGCAGGCAAGAAGGTTGTCATTGGCAGCTATCACTTTATCTTTGAGGATGAAAAGGCTGAGATTCCGGAAGGAAAGCAGGAGCTGTTTGATCATCTGCCGGAGGAGTACTCCCATCTCTATATGGCAATTGATGGAAAGCTCTCTGCAGTCATTACGATCGAGGATCCTTTGCGCCGGGAGGCATCTATGGTTATTCAATCCCTGCGTGAGCTTGGACTTGAAAAGCTTGTAATGATGACCGGAGACAGTGATCGGATCGCGTCCAATATTGCCGGTAAGGTTGGCGTGGACGAGTATTATTCCGAAGTGCTTCCGGAGGATAAGGCAGGCTTTGTCGGGAAAGAAAAAGCCGACGGACGTAAGGTTATTATGATTGGCGATGGAATCAACGATTCCCCTGCACTTTCGCAGGCGGATGTCGGGATCGCCATCAGTGATGGGGCTGAAATTGCCAGAGAAATTGCAGATGTTACCATTGCAGCAGATGATCTGCGTGAGATCATTACCCTGCGCCGCTTAAGTGAAGCCATGATGAAACGGATTCATAAGAACTACCGCAGAATTATCGGTATTAATTCCACGCTGATTGTTTTAGGGGTGATGGGACTGATTCCTCCGACGATGTCTGCCCTGCTTCATAACACCTCCACGTTGTTAATCAGCTTAGAGAGCATGAAAAATCTGCTCGATGATGAGGAAGAAAAGCGGCAGGCAGTTTAGAACTGCAGGCAGTCTGTGACGAAGCAGTGTGACATAAAAAGAAGATAATGAACAGTTACGATGAAATTATGAAATGGAAAAGGATGGACCGTTTGGTTCATCCTTTTCCATTTAGGGAATTCCGCTTTGGGGAATTTCGCTGGAATTTCCATAAAGCGAAATGCTCTGCCTGGAATTTTAACTGAAGTCCTCCTCTTCCTAAATCCAGACGAATGTGCTAAGATAAAACCGATTCGCGCTGAAGGAAAAGGAGAAAACCATGTATATGATTGCAGGACTGGGGAATCCCGGGAAAGAATATAACAATACAAGACATAACATCGGATTTGCATTCATTGATGCACTTGCGCAAGAATATGATATTAATGTCATGGATGTGAAGCTGAAGGCACTGACCGGAAAAGGAATGATTGGCGGTCAGAAGGTGCTTCTGGTAAAGCCCCTGACTTTTATGAATTTAAGCGGTGAAAGTATCCGTCCGCTTGCAGATTATTATAAGGTAGATCCGGAGAGTGAGCTGATTGTGGTATCGGATGATATCACCTTATCTCCCGGAGGCATCCGTATCCGCAAGAAAGGAAGCGCCGGTGGGCATAATGGTTTAAAGAACATTATTGGACAGCTCGGAACCGAGAATTTTAAGAGGATCCGGATCGGTGTCGGTGAAAAGCCGAAGGGCTATGATCTTGCCGACTATGTACTGGGACATTTTTCCAAAGAAGAGCAGCCTCTGATGCAGGAAGGGATTACAAAGGCGAAGGAAGCATTAAATCTGATTCTTGCAGGAAATATGGATCAGGCGATGAACGAATACAATCGCAGGGAGAAGTAAATGAACACATTGCTCGCGCCACTATGGGAAATCAGCGAATTTGAAGAGATTCAGAAACAATTAGATAAAGAAAACGGCTGTGTAGCGCTTACGGGATGCATCGAATCCCAGAAGCTTCATATGGCTTACGGACTCTCGGAGGGGAGGTTTCAGAACCGGATCTTCGTCACCTATAGCGACCAGCGGATTAAGGAGCTTTTAGAGGATGAGCGGTTTTATGACCGGGAGGCCGTCGTTTATCCGTCGAGGGACCTTATTTTCTATCAGGCGGATATTCATGGAAATCAGCTTACGAAGGAGCGCATTAAGACGCTGCGCCGGATTCTGGAGGGAAAGCCGACTACGGTAATTACCACCTTCAGCAGCCTGATGGCACCGCAGCTTTCCCTCGATATCTGGAAACAGTATCTGCTCCATATGGATGGAAAGAGCATTATTGATGAAAAGGCGATGGCTCTGCGTCTTGTGGAAATGGGATATGAGAAAACCTATCAGGTGGAAACACCAGGGCAGTTCAGTGTGCGTGGCGGCATTGTGGATATCTTCGACCTGACAGAAGAAAATCCCTATCGAATTGAATTGTGGGGAGATGAGATCGAGTCCATCCGGAGCTTTGATGTGATGAGCCAGCGATCCATTGAAAAATTGTCTGAAATCACCGTATATCCTGCAACCGAAATGCTGCTTTCGAAAAACCAGCTAAAGACCGGGATGGAAAAGATCAAAAAGGAAGCCGCAGCATTTGAACAAAAGCTCCGGGATGAATTTCATACCGAGGAAGCCCACCGGGTTGCCACGCATGTTAAAGAGCTCGAAGAGCAGGTGATGGAATTTGGAAATGCGGCGAGCCTGGACGGCTATATGAATTATTTCTATGAAGAAACCGTTTCTTTTCTGGAGCTGTTTGATATGAAAGATACTGTTTTCTTCCTGGATGAACCGGCACATATTGAGGAGCATGCAAAGGCGGTAGAGACAGAGTTTCGTGAGAGCATGATTCATCGTGCCGAGAAGGGATACATTCTGCCGGGGCAGATGAAGCTGTTGTTTTCGTTAGAAGAGACCGCGGCGCGGCTGTCAAGGGGACATGTTGCGTATCTGTCTGCACTTGATATGAAGAACAGCTTTACCGGAAAACTGCTGAAACCGTCCCTTCGAAGTGACATGACGGTCAAAAGTATCTCTTCCTATAATAATAGCTTTGAATCCCTTGTGCAGGATCTGAAGCGGTACAAGAAAAACAAATACCGGATTCTGCTGCTATCCGGTTCAAGGACAAGGGCAGAGCGTCTTGCCAGGGATCTGCAGGATGCCGAGCTAACGGCATTTTATTCCGAGGATCCGGAGCGGGAGCTGCAGCCGGGGGAAATCATGACCTGCTATGGCCGCGTGCTCCGTGGCTTTGAATATCCGCTGCTTAAATTTGCAGTCATTTCCGAGAGTGATATTTTCGGAAGTGAAAAGAAGAAGCGGAAGAAAAAGAAGACCTATGAAGGCCGGAAAATCAACGATTTCAACGAATTAAGCATCGGAGATTATGTGGTTCATGAAAATCATGGACTGGGAATTTATAAGGGAATTGAAAAGGTAGAGGTCGATAAGGTCACGAAGGATTACATCAAGATTGAGTACCGGGATGGTGGAACCCTTTATGTGCTGGCAACGGGTCTTGATGCCATCCAGAAGTATGCGTCCGCAGATGCAAAAAAGCCAAAGCTCAATAAGCTCGGTACACAGGAGTGGAGCAGAACCAAGTCAAAGGTCCGGGAAGCAACCGGCGAGGTGGCGAAGGATCTGGTGGAGCTTTATGCGGCGCGTCAGCAGAAAAACGGTTATCCTTACGGAAAGGATACGGTCTGGCAGAGGGAATTTGAAGAGATGTTTCCCTTTGAGGAGACGGAGGATCAGCTGCTTGCCATTGATGCGACGAAAAAGGACATGGAGAGCACGAAGATCATGGACCGCCTGATCTGCGGGGATGTTGGCTACGGGAAGACGGAAATTGCCATCCGTGCGGCGTTTAAGGCGGTACAGGAGGGAAAACAGGTGGTTTATCTTGTCCCGACAACGATTCTTGCGCAGCAGCATTACAATACCTTTGTACAGCGGATGAAGGATTTCCCGGTGAGAATCGACATGCTGTCCCGTTTCCGGACAGCAGCAGAGCAGAGGAAGACCATCACAGACCTGAAAAAGGGCATGGTGGATATTGTGATCGGTACACACAGGGTTCTGTCAAAGGATGTGGAATATAAGGATCTGGGGCTTCTGATTATCGATGAGGAACAGCGGTTTGGCGTTGCACATAAAGAGAAAATCAAAAAGATGAAGGAAAACGTAGATGTTCTGACACTGACTGCAACACCGATTCCGCGAACCCTTCATATGAGCCTCATCGGTATCCGGGATATGAGCGTTCTGGAGGAGGCACCGAATGACCGCCTTCCGATTCAGACCTATGTCATGGAATACAATGATGAAATGGTAAGGGAGGCTATTGTGCGTGAGCTGTCACGGGGGGGACAGGTCTATTATGTTTATAACCGTGTCAATCACATTGCAGATGTGGCCGCCCAGGTGCAGCAGCTTGTCCCGGAAGCCAACGTGGCTTTTGCCCATGGACAGATGCAGGAAAAGCAGCTTGAACAGATCATGTTTGACTTTATTAATCAGGACATTGACGTACTGGTATCTACGACGATTATTGAAACCGGACTGGATATTTCCAATGTCAATACCATTATTATCCATGATTCGGATAATATGGGACTGTCCCAGCTTTACCAGCTCCGGGGACGAGTGGGAAGAAGCAATCGTACTTCTTATGCGTTCCTCATGTATAAGAAGGATAAGATGCTGAAGGAAGTGGCAGAGAAGCGTCTTGCTGCAATTAAGGAATTTACGGATCTGGGAAGCGGCTTCAAAATTGCCATGAGGGATCTGGAAATCCGTGGCGCCGGAAATCTTCTGGGAGCAAGCCAGCATGGACATATGCAGGCTGTCGGCTACGATCTTTACTGCAAAATGCTGAATGAAGCGGTGAAAACCCTGAAGGGAATTCCAACGAAGGAGGATTTCCTTACCACAGTGGATCTGGATGTGGATGCCTTTATTCCGCCATCCTATATTGTGAATGAGGTACAGAAGCTGGATATTTACAAGCGGATTGCCGGAATTGAGAATCAGACAGAGTGCGATGATATGAAGGAAGAGCTGCTGGATCGTTTTGGCGTAATTCCGACAGAGGCAGACAATCTTTTACGGATTGCCCTGATCCGCGTGGCTGCCCATAAGCTGGATATGACAGAGGTCAAAGGAAAAAACAGCCAGATCGTGTTTACCTTAAAGGAGGATGCACAGATTCAGGTACAGAATATTCCAGTGCTTCTTGCCAGGGTGGAGCATTTAAGCTTCAATCCGAAAATGCGCTGTTTTGTATTTCATTATCAGAAGTGCGGCATGGTGGAAAAGGATGAAAGGCAGCTTCTGGCCTATACGGAAGAGCTGCTGCAGACCATGCAGGAGTGCCTGACCGTTCAGCCATGCCATTCATAAGTTGCCGTAGGATATAGGTTGGCTGAATTATTACAAAAATTCTATATTTCTATAGGAAATTCGGACAAAATAGTGTAAACTGGAAAATAGCTATTCAGTACAGGTCGAAGCATTTACTGCCAAGACCGTAAGAAAATGATTCAATAATGCAAAATAGATGTGGTTTATGACAAAAGTTAAGAGAACCTGAAAAGGGTAGGAGACAGTATGAATATTTTCATGGTTTTGAGTCTGATCGGTGGTCTGGCGCTGTTCCTGTACGGTATGCAGATGATGGGCGACGGTCTGAAAAAGGCTTCCGGCGGTAAGCTGGAAATGATTTTAGAGAAGCTGACGTCCAACAAACTTATGGCCGTTTTATTAGGTGCCGGTGTTACGGCAATAATCCAGTCTTCCTCGGCTACAACGGTTATGGTGGTCGGATTTGTGAATTCGGGCATCATGAGTTTATCCCGTGCGGTCGGTGTTATTATGGGCGCGAATGTTGGTACAACGGTTACGGCATGGATCTTAAGTATGACGGAAATTACAGGACAAAGCCTGTTTTTACAATTACTCAAGCCATCCTCCTTCTCCCCGATCCTTGCGATCGTGGGCGTGGCGATCCTCATGACCAGCAAGAAAGAAAAGCAGCGTGATGGAGCGACCATTATGCTGGGCTTTGCCATTCTGATGTTTGGTATGGAGATGATGTCGGGGGCTGTCGAGCCTTTGGCAGAATCGGAAGAGTTTCAGAAATTACTGTTGATGTTTGCAAATCCGGTACTTGGTATGCTGGTTGGATGCGGATTTACCATACTGATCCAGTCTTCTTCTGCGGCAGTAGGTATCTTACAGGCTCTGTCCGCTACCGGAGCGGTCACCAATCTGTCTGCCATTCCGTTGATTATGGGTGCGAATGTCGGTTCTACCACAACGGCACTGATCTCCAGTATCGGTGCAAGCCGGAATGCGAAGCGTGCGGCACTGGTACATTTCTATTTTAATATTATTAAAACCATTACCTTTATGCTGCTGTTTTACTGTTTTAATGCGATTTTCCATTTCGCATTTGCCAACCAGCCGGCAACGGCAGTGGGAATTGCAATCATTCATTCCAGCTTTAATATTGCTGCAGCAATTATTTTCACACCGGTTTCTTCGATTTTTGAAAAGATGGCATATCTGACCCTTCCGAAGCTTGAAAGTGAAGAAGAGGACAAGATCCCTGCCAGATCCGAGATCCAGATTCTGGATACCCGTTTTCTGGAGACACCGGGATATGCGTTGGAACAGTGTAAGAATGCAGCCATTGATATGGCGAATTATTCCAAAGAAGCATTATTCCTTGCGATAGACCAGATTGCTAAGTTTGATAAAAAGAATGCCGCTAAAGTAATTGACTTAGAGGAGCTTGTAGATCATTATGAGGACGAGCTGGGATCCTATCTGGTGAAATTAAGCAGCCGTCACTTAAGTGAGAAGGACAGTCAGGAGCTTTCGGTACTCCTTCACTGCATCGGAGATTTTGAACGGATCTCCGATCATGCAATTAACATCATGGAATCCGCAAGAGAAATGAACGACAAGAATCTTTCTTTCTCCAAAAAGGCAGAAGAGGAGCTGGCTATTTTTACCAGTGCCATTAAAGATATTGTGAATACCTCCATTCTGGTATTCCAGGAGGAGGATTTAAAGCTTGCCCTTCAGGTGGAACCGTTGGAGGAAGTGATTGACCACCTTAATGCGGAAGTAAAGAAGCGTCATATTAAGCGTCTCCGCAAGGGTAAGTGTACGATTGAGATGGGCTTTATCCTCTCGGATATTTCTACGAATTATGAAAGGGTTTCCGATCACTGCTCCAATATTGCCTTATGTCTTTTGCAGTTGAATGAGGATAATTTTGATACCCATATGTATCAGGAGAATATCTCTGCTTCGGATAACAAAGAGTTTAATGAGGAATATAAGCGTCTTCGAACCCGTTATCAATTACCGTAAGTGGTGCCTGAACATATGTGTAAGGGGGATGTGATATGGCGTTGATTTATGTATTAGAGGATGATCGGAACATCCGTGAAATTGAAGAAATTGCATTAAATAATGCGGGATATCAGGTGGTTTCCTTTGAAAATGCCAAAGAGTTTCAACGAAGGCTTAAGGAACGGGTCCCGGATCTTCTGCTGTTGGATCTGATGCTGCCGGATGCCGATGGCCTTGAGCTGGTAACGCAGCTTCGGCAGAATGTGATGACCCGGAGTCTGCCGGTCATTATGGTGACCGCGAAGACAACAGAAATAGATAAAGTACGGGGACTTGACAGTGGGGCAGATGATTACTTAACGAAGCCGTTTAGTGTCATGGAGCTGATTTCCAGGGTAAAAGCACTTTTACGCCGGAGCATGAAGGGCCTAAATGAGCGCATTATTACCATTGGGGAGATTTCTCTTGATGTGGAGCGCCGTAAGGTGACGATTGATGGAGAACGCTGTGAGCTTACCTATAAGGAATATGAATTGTTAAAACTGTTAATGAATAATGCCGGGATTGTGACTCCACGGGAGGAAATTCTTGGAAAAGTATGGGAAACCGATTTCGAAGGAGAATCACGGACGATTGATATGCACATTAAAACGCTTCGCCAGAAGCTTGGAAACAGTGCAAACCGGATTAAAACCGTGCGGAATGTGGGCTATTTGTTTGAGGCATAAAGGGAACGAATATGCAGAAGAGATTTTATTATGAATTGATGGGAATGGCTGCCCTGGCAATTTTGGGAACATTATTGCTGGTGGTGGCTGTTTGTTTTTCTTACCTGAATCCGGAATATCTGTCCGGGCAGCAGCAGGAAAAGATGATTCTTGTACTGATGATCGGCATTGCAGCAATTATGGCATTCTGCTTTTTGCTTGCGGGAATCTGGTCTCATCAGCTCGGAGAGAAGCTTCATCTTGGAAAAGAAGAGGACAATGAACTGAATGCAAAGCTGCGGCAGGAATTCACGGCCAATGTGTCCCATGAGCTGAAAACACCTCTTACGGCAATATCCGGGTATGCGGAATTAATTGAAAACGGGATGATTTCATCCGATGATGAGATCCGGAGAATGGCAGGAGAAATTCATAACAATTCGGGAAGACTGATTACCCTGATTAATGATGTTATAAGACTGTCGGAGCTGGATGAAGAACAGGATGAAATTCTGGAGAAGGTTCCGCTTTCGGTGGTTGCACAAAGCAGTGTGAAAATGCTTCAGATTAACGCAGAAAAGCATCATGTCACGCTTACCTTTGAAGGGGAGGATGCTTTTATCTGGGGAACCAGACAGATGGTGGACGAGGTGGTCTATAATTTATGCGATAATGCCATCCGTTATAACAAAGAAAACGGAAGTGTCAGCGTCCGTGTGTACAGGGAAAACGGCCGTGCGGTTTTACAGGTACAGGATACGGGAATTGGAATCCCACAGGAATGCCAGGAACGCATATTTGAGCGTTTTTATCGTGTGGATAAGGGAAGGAGCAAGCTGACCGGAGGAACGGGACTTGGACTTGCGATTGTGAAACACATTCTGATGCGTCTGAAAGGAGAATTAAAGCTTGTCAGTACACCGGGACAGGGGACGATAATTACAATTGCGTTTCCTTCCTGCGAAGAGGACACGGACAGGTAGAAAAATAGAGGCATATGGTGTATACTGGGAAAGATGGAAGCAGGTATAAGGAGGAAGTATCTTATGCAGATGATGATTGTGTGTGAGGAAATCGGGGAATTATTGGAACAGCTTGGCTTAGCCAGGAAGGAAAAGGGATTTGAGAGGCTTTCTTATGCAATTGCTGTAACCGCGAAGGAGTTTGAAAGGGCAGGAAGTGTCACGAAACTGCTGTATCCGGATCTGGCGAAGCATTTTCAGACAACGCCGGAAAAGATTGAGAGATCACTCAGGCATCTTATTGAGAAATCCTGGGAAAAGGGAGAGAAAACCCGGTTCGAGGAATTATTCGGTTATCACAGGGATAATTCGGAGATCCGTCCGACCAACAGTGAGTATATTGCAATCCTGGCTGACCGGATCCGGAGTGGCAGCTATGAGAATGGACTGGAAAGTATTGAGGAATTTGAGTAAGCACATAATGAAAGAAAAGCAGCATGGCAGAAGCTTTGTATATGGGCTTCTGAATCGTCATGAATATAAATAAAGGAAGGTAAGGTAACAACATGAATAAACCGGCAATCTGTGGAGGTACACCCGTCAGGGATACGAAAATTTCATACGGACATCAGTATATTGATGAAGAGGACATACAGGCAGTTGCAGACGTGCTTCGAAGCGACTATCTGACCTGCGGACCGAAGATTGCAGAGGCAGAAAAGGCACTCTGTGAAGTGACGGGGGCCAAATACGCGGTTGTCTGCAGCAATGGAACTTCAGCACTTCATATTGCCTGCCAGGCAGCAGGAGTACAGCCCGGAGATGAGGTCATTACGACACCGATCACCTTTGCCGCTTCGGCAAACTGTGCGCTTTACTGCGGAGCAAGACCGGTTTTTGCAGATATTAATGAGGAGACCTACAACATTGATCCGGAGAATGTACGGAAGCTGACAACAGACAAGACGAAAGCCGTTGTAGCGGTGGATTTTACCGGACAGTCGGTAGAACTGGATGCACTTTTAGAACACTGCCACGCACATGGCATTACGCTGATCGAGGATGGTGCACATGTGATCGGAACGAAATATAAAGGAAAATGCAATGGCTCCATTGCCGATATGACTACGTTAAGCTTTCACCCGGTGAAGACGGTTACCTGCGGAGAAGGTGGTGCGGTACTGACGAACAGTGAAGAGCTTTATTGTAAGCTCCTGCTTTACCGTGCACATGGCATTACCCGGGATCCTTCTTTAATGGAGCATGAGCCGGATGGCCCTTGGTATTATGAGCAGCTTACCCTTGCCATGAATTACCGTATGACCGATATGCAGGCCGCATTGCTCATCAGCCAGTTAAAGAAGCTTCCGATGTTCATGGAGCGCCGGAAAGCAATTGTGAAGCAGTATAATGAAGCGTTTTCAAAACTGCCGCAGATTGTGGTACAGAAGGAAATTCCGGAATCGGATACCACGAGACATCTGTATATTCTGCGGATTAATCCGGAGAAGCTTTCCATTGACCGCAGACAGTTTTTTGATGCGCTGGCTGCAGAGAATATCTGCTGTAACGTGCATTACATCCCGACCTATTACTTCCCGTATTATGAGAAGCTTGGATATAAGAGAGGCTTGTGCCCGAAGGCGGAGAAATTATATGAAGAGATTCTTACCCTTCCGCTTTATTATTCCATGACCGATCAGGATGTGGCGGATGTGATTGAAGCAGTTACGAAGATTGCAACGTATTACAGCAGGTAGTTCGTGCGAGAGTGCGCGGTTTCCCAAGAAACCGGAATAGTACAAGGTGAGGTAGAGCATGAAATTAAGCGTCATAGTCCCGGTTTTCAATATGGCAGCGGATGATAAACTGAAATGGTGCATGGATTCCCTGGTCGGACAGACAATTTCCGATTACGAGATCATTGCAGTGGATGACTGTTCCACGGATGATTCCTTATCCATTCTGCGCGATTATGAAAAGCGGTACCCCGGTAAGGTGGTTGTGATTGCTTCCCCCGATAACCGGAAGCAGGGCGGCGCGAAGAACCTGGGGCTGTCTGTTGCAAATGGAGACTGGATCGGTTTTATTGATGCAGATGACTGGGTGACTGCGGATTTTTATGAAAAGCTTCTGAACAAAGCAGAAGAAACCGGTGCGGATATGGTGGGATGTGATTATCATCTGACACCGGAGCACAGCATGAAAATCGGACAGATCGTACACAACAATACGCCGGAACAGGCAGGCATTCTGAATGAAGAGAAGTACCGTTCCCTGATTCTGGACGGTGGAAGTCTGGTGGTAAAGATCTACCGCAGACATATTATTTTAGATTATCCGAACCGTTTCCCAGAAGGAATTTTTTACGAGGATAATGCGATTGGAAATTCCTGGATGCTTCGTGCGAAGCACTTTGAATATCTGGAAGAACCGTTATATTACTATTATCAGCATGAGGCGTCGACGGTGCACACCATTACGAAAAAGCACTGTGAGGACCGTATGGAGGCAGCCCGGATCATGGTGAAGGAAGCAAAGGAATTTCAATTCTTTGACACCTATTATCCGGAATTGGAAAGCAGCTTTACCACCCTGTTTTATGTGAATACCCTGTTTTCCTATCTAGCAGGTTCCGGCAGGAAGGAATACCGTTTCGTAAAAGCACTGGGGGATGAAATGCGAAATACGTTTCCTGATTTTCAGAAAAATAAGTATTATGAGCAGAGAGTACATGCGGAAGAACGCAGGCTGATCGCCATGCAGCAGAAGTCAACACTTTATTTTATGATCTATTACAAATTGCTGTGGACCTACCGGAACCTGCGTAAGCGTTCGAGTATGAAAAAGTAGATGATTAACATTGTGTGTTTTTAATGATATATGAAAACAATCCATGAATGGAATTATTGAATGAAATTATTGAATGGTTACCTGAGTAACTGTGAAACAGCGATTTTAACATGATGACAATGGGAGAAAAAGATGAGTAGTCCGGGAAGAAGCAGAATTTATGTGTGTCATACCTTTTATCATGCCTATATTACCTGTCTGAAGGAACTTCATATACAACGAGATCCGGTGCAGAAACAGGCCGGTGCAGTGCTTCTTTTAAGCAGCATGTCGAATGATTTCGGCAATTTAAAGGAACGCGCGGAGAAGTCCGGTTTGTTTACGGAAGTCCTTCCGTTTGATGAAAAGGAAGAGACATACTTTCCGGAACTTGCCAAGTACCGTACCGATACCGGGAACCTTGTAAAGAACATGCTCCAGCGTATCCGTTTCACCAGGAAATTCGGCAGATTATTAGAGCCTTATATTCCGGTCGACTTTAAGAAGTTCAATGATATTTATGTGTTCTGTGATTCCGATCCGATCGGTTACTATCTGAGCACACATAAGATTTATTATCATGCGGTTGAGGATGGACTGAACTGTATCCTGTATTATGATACGGCCCGCTATGATAACCGTGGACATTTTAAACTTAAGGCATGGATGTCGAAGCACAATCTGATCTTTATCCAGAATGGTTATAACAAATACTGCCTTGATATGGAAGTGAACGATGTTTCGGTTCTTCCCTATCCTTGTGAGAAATATCTGGAGAAGCCGCGTAAGGAGCTGACCGATGATCTGACCGATGAAGAAAAGGATACCGTAGTCGGTATGTTCATTGAGAATAAGGACAAACTGGAAATGACACTTCGCGAGGGCATGAACCATGAACATAAGGTGCTGGTTCTGACCGAGCCGCTGTGTGATCTGGAAACACGGAAACGCATTTTTCAGGATATCATTGAACAGTACGGCACCATTGATGGAGAACCTGCGCAGATTCTGATGAAGCCGCATCCCCGCGATGTGCTGGATTATGAGAAAGAATTTTCACAGTATATTATTCTGGATAAGAAGTTTCCGATGGAAATTCTGAATTATATAAAGGATCTTAAATTTGACCGTGTAATTTCGGTACTTACCGTAACCGATGCCATTTTGTTTGCGAAAGAAAAGCTGTTCCTGGGGGAGGACTTTATGGACAGGTACGAAGCACCCGAAATTCACAGACAGAATGAGCAGATCTATTAAGAAAAGGGGATTAAAATGTTTTCTTTAAAGAAGGAAGAAGTGAATGTAGGAAGACAGAGGGAGCTGGATCTGGTAAAGGGGTTTCTGATGATTATGATCATATTGATCCATTCCTTTCAGACGATCGGGAACCTTGAGACGGTAACATCAAATGCACATGAAGTATTGTTTGCACTGTTTATGCCGACCGGGGCCTGCCTGTATCTGTTTGCAATGGGATTTGGAAGTGTTTTTACAAGACATTCGGAACCTAAGGATATGGTGAAAAACGGGATAAAGCTGTTAATCTTCCAGGCATTAAGTAACCTGTGTTATGCTGCGGCAATTGTGATCAGCTTCTACCTAAGGAATCTCATTGCAGGAGAAGTGCCGGGCAGCAGGGAGTTATATCAGGAAAACCTGTACGCCGCACTTACCTTCGTGAATATCTTCTTCATATCCGGCATGTGCTATCTGGTGCTGGCATTGTACAAAAAATTAAATGTAAAACTGAGTGGGTATGTCGTAAGTGCGATCGTTGTAGGAATTGTAACGCCGTTTACCAAACTGCTGGTTTCGGACAATCAGGCACTTAACTGGATTCTGGATATGACGTTTGGAGGAAAAGGTGAAACAAGCTTCTGCTTTTTCCCGTACCTGAGTTATGTATTTTTAGGATATGTGTTTGCAAAGGTGATCCGGAGAATCCCGGAAGAGGAAAAGGGAGATTTCTACAAAAAGAGTGGGATCCTCTGTGGAGTAATTGCTGTAGTCTGGTTTATAAGTTGTATCGCATTGCATCCGAATGTGGATGACTTCTTTAATTATATGCTGGATCAGTACCGGACGCCGGGACTTCTGAAAGTCATTGGAAGCTTCTGCACAATCCTGTTTGTATTTGCACTTTCCTTCCTGGTGATGCCGGTAATTGAAAAGTGGAAATTCGGGTACAACAAGCTTTGCTTTTATTCGAAGCAGATTTCCAAGATGTATGCCGTACATATCGGAGTATATTATGTCATTGGCGGCTTTACAGCATTTGGCGGCTTTGGTGTGAAAGCATGTGTCTTATGGTCTGTAGCTGTGCTGGTTGTAACGGATCTGCTTGTACAGGGCTACCTCCGGATAGAAAGCAGGATTAAAAAATAAAATGTAACTATTCAGAGCCATGCAAATTATGACAATATGGATGTCGAATGCTCGCATTCGTAAGGACATTTGACATAATTTATATGGCGAAGTAACCACATGAGGTAAACTTAAGTTGCGTTAGCAACGGTTTTACGAATGGGGTTCTGAATAGTTACAATAAAATAAAAGTAAGCGCAAAAATTGAAAGTAAGCGTAAAAAGTGAGCAGAGAACGTTTAAAGAGGATTGACATGACAGAAAGAATTCCAACCCCATATTTTTTACTGGATGAACCAATTTTACAGAGATATTTTGATATGCTGACGGAAGCATTAAAGGAGAACTGGCCTAATTACCGGATCGGGTATTCCTTTAAGACGAACTCGCTCCCTTGGCTGGTAAACTTCTATAAGAAGCAGGGGGCTTATGCGGAAGTAGTATCCAGGGACGAATATGGATTGGCAAAATATCTTGGATTTCAGGATTCAGAAATTGTTTATAATGGACCTTATAAGGACGAGCAGTCCTTCCGGGATGTGGTGCTTGCCGGAGGATATGTAAATTTGGATTCCAAATGGGAACTGGAATGGCTGACGAAGCTTTCAGAGGAATTGGAAGAAGAGAAGATTTTAACAGATTCTTCCGGTAATGGTGAAGCGGGCAGAGAGAAGAAGACACGAGAAAACGGAAAAGTAAGTGAAGTAAGTGAAATCCGGGTCGGAATCCGTGTGAATTTTAATCTGGAACAGATGTGCCCCGGGGAAACAACCATGGGAGAAACGAGCGGGCGGTTTGGCTTTTCTTATGAAAATGGTGAGTTTGCCAAAGCACTCTCCTATGTAAGAGCGCTCCCTCATGTAAGGGTTACAGGACTTCATCTTCATTCCAGCAGTAAAAGCCGCAGCGTACAGATCTTCCGCAGTATTGCACAGATGGCCTGCAGGCTGAAAAGGGAATTTGATCTTACGTTATCCTATGTGGATATCGGAGGCGGTTATTGTGGAGGAATGGAAGGAAGACCGGAATATCCGGATTATTTCCCGGCCATTGCAGAAGAACTCCACAGGGAATTTGACCAGGAGCAGACACAGCTTGTTGTAGAACCCGGAATTTCACTGATTTCCAAGGGTTCCTTCTTTGTAACCAGCGTGATTGATGTGCGGGATATCCGGGACACCCGGTATCTGATTACTGATGGCAGCCGGTTTAATATTGATGCAACCATGATTAAATCCTCATATCTGTACCATACGAAGCTGCAGAATCCGTCCGCACCTGTTATGGACAGACAGGAGATCACCGGTTATACCTGTATGGAATGTGACCGGCTTTTCACGATGGAGAACCTGCCGGAGCTTCAGACTGGGGATCAGATTATTTATGAGAATGTCGGGGGATACACCATTAGTCTGAATCCGTTGTTTATTCAGTATTTTCCTGCGGTTTATGTACGCAATGGAGGGCAGATGACGGAAGTCCGCAGGAAGTGGACGGCGAAGGAATATGTGCAGGGGAATATATGGTAGATGAGATAATGCTGATGCGATGGTGATACAATGGTCAAACATGCACAAAATACTTGTCCTTGCAAGAATCTCCGGAACTAAGAAGTTCTAACTATTTCGGCATGTTTGGCTGAAAAGGGACGCAAACGCATCAACGAGCCATCCGGGCTCGATTGCTGCTTGATTGGACATCCATGTCCAATCCTTGCTGATTGTGTGCGAAATAGAAGAACTTCTAAGCTCCTGCGCTATTTGCAAGGACTAAGTATTTCTGTGCATTAGGGAAACGTTGAGAATGACAAGGAAACTTAAAGTATAGAGAAAGGAACAAATTGTATGTCAGATAACATTCTGATTTTAAGCTGTGGAACCAGAGATCTTCTCGTCCGCTATTTCAAAAAAGCAGACTTCGACCGGGTCATTGGAGCGGACTGCAGTGAATTGGCACCGGCACTTTATGAAGCGGATAAATATTATCTGATTCCGAGAATGAAGGAAGAGGGTTACTTTGATGCGATTCTGGAGATCTGCCGTAAGGAAGGGATTACGGCAATTCTTCCATTACAGGAGGATGAATTAAATCTGATTTCGGAGAATCGGGAATTATTTGAGCAGGAGGGAATCCGGACGATTGTTTCACCGGTAGAAACCTTGCAGATCTGCAGAGATAAATATCGTTTTTTTGAACATATGACAGAGCATAAGATTCCGGTGCTGAACTCTTATATTGATCTTGCAGAATTTGAAAAGGCATATGAAGCAGGGAAGATTGGGTTTCCGGTATTCGTGAAGCCCGTTCGGGGAGCTGGAAGTATTGGCGTGATGAAGGTTTCCTGTATGGAACTTTTGAAGGCGTTGTTTGCGTATGGTGAAGAGCCTTTACTGATCCAGGAATTCTGTAATGGCAGAGAATTTGGAATTGATGTGTATGTGGATCTTGTAAGCGGTGAAGTAGTGGACATTTTTGCAAAAGAAAAGTTGCGGATGCGTGCGGGAGAGACGGAGAAGTCCATTACCTGCAATGATCCGGCATTGAAGGAGTTTGTTTATCGTGCCGCTTCCACTCTGAAATTGTCAGGTCCGATTGATATGGATGTTTTTGAAAAAGATGGAACGTTCTATCTGTCAGAGATTAATCCGAGATTTGGCGGAGGATTCCCTCATGCGTATGCCTGCGGTGTGGATACACCCTCTTATATTCTGAGGAATCTGCAAGAAAAGCCAAATGAAAGTCATTGGCAGGAGGAACGGGAAGAAATCTATGTTTTGAAGTATTCCGATATTTTATGCATTGATCGCTGAGAAGGCATGCTATATGGGTAGTATTGGAAGGATGATCAGGAACGGGATTTGAGCAGCGCAATCAGCGCATCTGCGATGCGGATTGCCCCGCTGCCATCTACAAGCTGCTGCATCCGTCCGGAAACATTCTGGTAGCGAAGGAGACGCACGGAAGCGGCCTGATTTTTGACATAAGGATTCATGGAGGTAACCCAGTGGGCTGCCTCTTTTTTTATGGCTTCTTCGTTCATGCGGACATCACCGAGACAGGGAATGGCATCATTCTGAGCAAAGGCATTTGCAGAAGCAATCTGATTATCTGCAATAATGAAGCTTGCGGTAGGAATGCCAACTGCACACAGCTCGTAAAGTGTTGTTCCGGCAGCCGAGAGTGCAAGATCACAGGACTGCATCAGGGAAGCCATATCCGAAACACTCTGATGGAGAATAACGGTGGAAGCTTTTGCCGATGATGAGACAGGGGTGCACAAATTTTGCCTGTCGGCGAGTTTACACAGTACCTGGCGATCGGGATTCATGCTGCCCAAAAGAAGATCAAAGCAGTAGCCGGAAGGGCATTCGGCAAGCAGGGATTCGGTAAGGTGAAGCGTGGTATGATACGGATCGGAGCCGCCCGAAGCAATGAGAACATGGCAGATTTTGCTGTCCGACACAGAGGGCAGGGATCTGCCTGCAGATTGAAACTGGGGACGAAGCGGTGCATAAGCACCGCCTAACAGTCTCTTTCCGGCATGGGTATAGAAATGCTCATATTCCTGCTGTGTTTCAGGGGTTAGAATATCGTAATTGATGACCAGGTCAACCGGATAATCAAAGGAGCGCAGATCGTCCAGATAGATAAGAGTAACATGGTCTTTAAGGGATAAAAAATAGTTTTCGGTTACAAAATAGGAATCTACCAGTAAAATCGGCTTGGAGGCTTTGCACTTGTTTACAAGTGAGATCAGCTCCGGTAGTTCTTCTTCCAAATCATCATACCGGGCGGTTTCAAGAATACGAACCGGGAATTCTTCTTTGCAGTCAAAAAAGCCGCTTAACAAAGCCTTGCTTTCCTGATCGGAAACGAGAAAGGTGATGGGAGATTCATCTGAGTCCGCAACGGTCGTACCTGCGGTCTGTAACTCTTTTTTTAATGCACGGGCAATCGAAAGACACCGCACTAAGTGTCCGGTGGCAATCTCGGTATTTCCATCTGTTCGAATATAAATTACTGAATCAGCTCCCATGCCAGAGGAGTTCCTTTCTTTAAGAAATGCTTTGCTTTCCTGCCGAGCACTTCTTCATAATACATGGTATGAAGTCCGATCCCGGGACGGATCGAACGGATATTTTCGGGGGTTAAGGTTTCACCCTCTGCAATGTCTTTGACAACGAAAAGAGAACGGGAACCGCGGTGCTCCTGTTTCTGTTTTTCGGTCAGAATATATTCCGAAGAACCGAGTGCCTTATCTAAAATACGGATTTCCTCTACCATCTGTTTAAATTCCTGTGGTTCCATAGAAAATCCACTGTCCGGGCCTCCATCTGCACGGCGGAGGGTCAGATGCTTTTCTACCATTTTGGCACCAAGAGGAACGGCTCCGGCAGAAACGATGGTTCCTAAGGTGTGATCGGAAATTCCGGTCAGACAGTCATAGGTTTTCGCAAGGGTCGGAATGACGTTTAAATTCACCTCTTCATAGGGTGTCGGATAGGCAGACACGCATTTTAACAGGATGACATCTTCATTGCCCTCTTCTTTACATACCGCAAAGGCGCGTTCGATATCCTCGGGATAAGCGATACCGGTAGCGAAGATCACGGGTTTATGCAGCTTGGCAACCTTACGGATCAAAGGAATGTCGTTGATTTCGTAAGAGGCAATTTTGTAAGCGGGAACGTTGAGCTCTTCCAGAAAGTCCACAGCCGTGAAGTCAAAGGGAGAAGAGAAGCATTCCATGCCAAGCTTATGCGCCTCTTCCATGAGCTTTGGCTGCCATTCCCAGGGGGTATAGGCCTGTTTATAAAGGTCATATTCGGAAATGCCGTCCCACAAACCGCCTTTATTCATGAAACAGTCATCGTGGCAGTCAATTGTCAAGGTGTCGGCCGTATAGGTCTGCAGTTTAACAGCGTCAGCACCGGCTTCGGCAGCCGCGTGGATGATTTCCACAGCACGGTCATAATTCTGATTATGGTTGGCAGAAACCTCTGCCACAATAAAGGTAGGAGAAGCGGCACTGATGGTACGCTTCCCGATCTGTATCGTATGATTCATAGAAAATCCTCTCTGTGAGTGTGACTATAGAAAATTTCATTATGAAATAGGTATTCGATGTCTATATGGTTATCATTTACATGGCTTTGAATTATTATCAAGACTCTGAATGAAGCCTGTGGTATTTGATTTCGGCAATTTCCCAGTCCTCTAAGGTGTCAATGTCCTGCACTTCCATTTCAGTTAAAACAAGAGGCACCTGCCCTTGAACATCGGTGGTTCCTTCCTTTAAGAAAACGTTGGTGCGGCAGGCATAAAACTGTCCGCAGTCGTGATAAATCTTCTGTAAATCCTGGCTTCTTGCAAGGGCATACTCCGGAAACTGGCGTTTTAAGAAGCCTTCCTCACTGATTAATAATCCTCTTTGCGGGGGATAGGAAAAGGGCACAACCGGCATTACGGAATCCGAGTCTGCAAGAAGATCCATAGCCTGTTTCAGCCGTTCGCCGGTGACAAAGGGAGCGGTCGGGTAGATGCAGCAGAAATTATCAAAATGCGCACCGCGCTCCTCATAGGTTTTCAGTACCTCCATAATGACATCATCAGTAGATGCATAGTCATTTGCCGTTGCTTCTGATCGGAAAAAAGGAACCGAAGCACCGTATTTCTTTGCAATTTCGGCAATCTCCGGATCATCGGTAGACACCATGACTTCCCCAAAGGCTCCGGAAGAACGTGCAGCCTCAATGGAGTAGGCAAGAATCGGCTTCCCACAGAATTCCTTGATATTTTTACGCGGAATACGTTTGCTGCCTCCGCGCGCAGTGATCATTGCAAGATTATGACTCATGGAAGAATGCTCCTTTTCTTAAATAAGTTGAAATTTATTTATAGGATGGTTTCCTTTTTATTTTACAAATTATATATAGCTAATTATATAGCAACTCAAGTATACCTTATCTATCACCGGATTGCAAAGAGATATCTGTGGATGATATTCGCTGTCCTCCATTACGATTTTGCATGATAGACGAAGTCGAGAAGTTGTGATACACTGTAGACAACAGTTCAGCCGTGCAGAACCGTTGCGGAGAGCTGCGTAGCAGTGGCTTTGCGAATGGGGTTCTGAATAGTTACAGATATAGAAATAAAGGATATCACAGAAACATGGTTAAAATTTTCAAAAAGATGATGGTGCTTCTTGATGCACGTCAGAAACGAATTATGGTGCTTCAGTTATTTTTGATGCTGATTGGAGCAATTCTTGAAACTGCCGGTATTTCCATGGTAGTTCCGGTAATGCAGGTGGTTCTGGAAGAAAATGCGGTAGCAAAGCACCGTTATCTTCAGGTGATCTGTGAGATTTTTCATATTGATCAGGAGAATACCACGGCCGTCATGGTGTTTGTGATGATGGCTTTGATTCTGATGTTTGTACTTAAGAATGTCTTTCTGTTCTTCCAGCAGAAGTCACAGCTTAAGTTTGTCTATACCAATCAGTTTGCAACCTCAAGACGTATGATGATCAACTTTATGCAGCGCCCGTATGAATATTATCTGAATGCAGATACTTCCGTGATCCAGAGAAGCATTACCTCGGATGTCAATAACATGTACGGCCTGATTCTGGCGATGCTGCAGCTTTTTAGTGAAGGGGTCATTTTCGTAGGACTTGTCATTGTGGTGGCATTTATCAGTGGAATCAAGATCACCATTATCGTGGCAGCACTTCTGATTGCAGTTCTTCTGCTTATTATGTTTATTTTAAAGCCAATCATGAAAAAAGCCGGTGTAGAGAATCAGGATTATTACAGTGGTCTTTATAAATGGATTGATCAGTCGGTAATGGGAATCAAGGAAATCAAGATTGCCAATAAGGAAAGTTACTTTATCAATGAATACTCCAAATGTGGAAACGGCTATGTAAGCGCCGTACAGCGTTATAACCTGTACAATGCCACGCCGCGTCTCCTGATTGAAACCGTGGCCGTGGCCGGAATGATTATCTTTATGATGCTGCAGTTGTTAAACGGCATTGAGGCAAGTGAGGTCATTACCCAGTTGAGTGCGCTTGCCGTTGTGGCCATGCGTCTTGTGCCGTGTGCAAACCGGATTAACAACCACCTGACCTCGATTTCCTATTTTGAACCGTTCTTTATGGGGGTCAGTGATCATCTGCAGGATGATATCCGGGATAAGAACGTGAATTATGACGAGGAAGCATACCGTCAGAAGATTGATGTACAGAAGATGGAGATCAGGGATAAGATTGAATTAAAGGATATTGTTTATAAATACCCGAACACGGAGACATTGATTTTTGACCATGCGGATATGGTGATTCCCATTGGCCAGTCGGTAGGAATTGTGGGTACAACCGGTGCCGGAAAGTCTACCGTTGTGGATATCATGCTTGGACTTTTAAAGCTGCAGCAGGGAGAGATTCTTGCAGATGGCGTGGAGGTCCGCGATCATTACCGGTCCTGGCTCAAAAATGTGGGATATATTCCGCAGAATATCTTTATGATTGATGATACGATCCGCAAGAACGTTGCGTTTGGTTATGCGGAGGAAGATATTGATGATGCAAAGGTCTGGGCAGCACTGAAGGAAGCCCAGCTTGATGAATTTGTAAGAAGCCTTCCGGAAGGACTCGATACCGGAATCGGCGAGCGCGGAATCCGCATTTCCGGAGGACAGAGACAGCGGATCAGCATTGCAAGGGCACTTTTTGAAGATCCGGAAGTGCTGATTATGGATGAAGCAACCTCAGCCCTTGACAATGATACGGAAGCGGCCATTATGGATTCGATCAACCGTCTGCATGGACGAAAGACCATGGTGATTATTGCACACCGCTTACAGACGATTGAGAAGTGCGACATTGTTTATCGTGTCGAAGATGGCAAGGTGACGAGAGAACGATAAAGAGAATCATTGCAAATGGGAAAGGAAGCCGCATGGGAGGAAGAAAACGTCAGGCAGGAATTGAATTATTGCGTATGGTTGCCATGATGATGATTGTTACCATGCATTTTCTGGCAAATTCCGGGAACCTTTTAGAACCGGGCAAAGCGACAGAGCTTCCTGCTGTTTTAGGAACGATCCTTGAAAATCTCTGCCTTGCGGCAGTGAATGCCTATGTGTTTATCAGTGGTTATTTTGGGTATCAGGGATTGTTTCAAGTAAGAAGAGTCCTGCGGTTCCTTTGCCAGATCTGGTTTTACAGCCTGCTGATTCCCCTTGTGCTGATGTGCTTTGGAATCGGCACCGGCTTTCAGAATGGCCTTTATGGAATTCTTCCGTATCTGTTTCCGATTGAGACGGAACACTATTGGTTTGCAACTTCGTTCCTGCTGTTGATGCTGCTGATGCCTTTTTTGAACCGGGCGGCACAGCATCTTCCCAGGAAAAGCTATCAGACGGCACTTGTCGTACTTTTTGTATTTTTAAGTGGAATTAAGAGTATTGTACCCGTGGCTTTTGCAACAGACCGGTATGGCTATGACCTGACCTGGTTTGTTTTCGTTTATCTTCTTGCAGCCTATGCAGGAAAGTATGATGAAAATGGAATTTTTAACCGGTTTAAAACAAGCAGGGGAAATGCGGCGATTCTGTTTCTACTGAGTGCAGCGGTCGGAATGGCGATCCAGTTTCTGATGAAGGATCTGGGAAGCTTCCTGCCTTCGTTACAGAATACCTGTGAATATTATTTTTCCGTGCCGTATCATTACAATACCATTACGGTACTTACGGCAGCAATCGGGCTGTTTTATCTGTTCCGTTCCTTACAGATCCGGGAGGGCAAAGCGGCAGATCTGCTCCGGCGGCTTGGCTGCTTATGCTTTGGCATTTATTTATTACATGAACATATTGATATCCGCGGTAACTGGTATGGGTGGTTAAAAGCACTCGTGAATCCGACAGGAAATACCGGTGTACCTGCCTTTTTTGCAGAATGGATTTTCTGCCTGCTGGTGGTGTGCATGGCAGGCCTGCTGATAGACTTTGTAAGAGAAAAGATGTTTCATCTGATTGGAAGCGGCTTCGATAAGACGGCCTTGGGAAAATGGCTGAAAGATCTGGATGACAGGGAAAGCAGAGGAGGGAACAAATGAAAGCATATGCGGAACGATTAAAACCTCTTTATCCTTTTGCAGAGAAAATTCTGTTTCCGGTCATCCTTGTACTGTTTCCCTTGCTTAAAGTAAATCAGGGAATTGACCTGACGGATACCGCATACAGTCTTGGAAATTATGCGTTCTTTGGAGAAAATACGGTACTGTGGACGCTTCTGACGTTTTTGTCCAATGCCCTTGGATTTCTCTTTACGAAGCTTCCGTTCGGAGGAACCATGCTTGGCATGAAGGTGTATTCCTCCCTGCTGATCAGTGTCATGGCATTGCTGGGATACCGCTTTTTCCGGACGAAAATGCCGGTGGCCATTGCTTTTCTGGCAGAACTGGCGGCGATTGGCATGTGCTGGTGTCCATCCGTGATTTTGTATAATTATTTGACCTATGCGTTATTACTCGCCGCGGTCATTCTCCTGTTCCGCGGACTGGTGAGGAAGCATCCGGGATGTCTTGTGGCAGCAGGTGTGGTTTTGGGGTTCAATACCTTTGTGCGATTCCCTAATAATGGATTGGAAGTGTTATTGATCCTGACTTTGTGGTATTATGGTTATTTGAAGAAGAAAACCGTAGCGGAAATTGCGAAAGAAACAGGATTGTGCGCAGCAGGTTATGCAGCAGGCTTCGCAGTGGTGCTTGCCGGAATGATGCTTCTTTACGGAGCGGGCACGTTTGGAACCATGATCGAAGGAGTCTTTGGCATGGCGGGTTCTGCATCCGATTACACCTTTGGCGAAATGGTATGGATGATTACCGATGCCTATCTGCATGGGGCGAGATGGATGGCCTATATGGTGCTGTGTATCCTGCCGGGAATTCCGTTTTTTGCGATACAGAAGGAGCGTTTTCCTCTGCTCCGAAAAGTGGTATATTGTATCTGTATTGTATTCCTGTTTATGGTGCTTGGCAGATGGGGCATGTTTAACTTTAAATATTATCAGAAGGAAGCTGCCCTCCAGTGGGGCGTGATTTTCCTGATTCTGTCGCTGGGGATCTGCGTATGGATGCTGTTTAGCAGAATGCAGGACTGTGAATGGAAGCTGATTGCGGCGATGAGCCTTGTCGTGATTTTGATTACGCCGCTTGGCAGTAACAATTATGTGTGGCCGGCTTTGAACAACCTGTTTTTTGTGGCACCGATTACGTTCTGGACCATATACCGTTTCGCAAGGTGGGGGCGTCCGTACCTTGATACGACGGAGAAGGTTCCGGTCTTTTCCGTAAAAGCGATGACCATGGCTATGGTAATTGCATTCCTGATTCAGGCGGTCGGAATTGGCTGTAATTATGTTTTCCTCGATGGAGAAGATGGGCGGAAACGGGATACGACAGTAGAAGGAAGCCGGATCCTGCATGGAATGAAAACCAATGCCGAGAATGCTGAAACACTCGAAGAGCTGAATACGTTTATGATTGAAAATAATACGGAATACCAGAACAAAAAGGTGATTCTGTATGGAAATATTCCGGGAGTGTCCTATTATCTTCATAAGGCGCCTGCCATTTACACGTCATGGGCAGACCTTGATACGAACAGCTATGACCGGCTGGCAGAGGATCTGGATACCTTGAATCAGTCGATGACCGAAGCAGACCGGCCGCTTGTCATTTTTCAGGAAGAAATCATGGCACAGGTTCTTGATTTGCAAAGCAGTGGAACCGAAGGAGAGAAGTCCGTCTGGGAACAGAAGTTAATGGTTATTCTGGATTTTATGACAGCGAATGAATACCGGATGGTCTTTGGAAATGAGAAATATGTAGTGTTCGCTTAACGATTCTGAATAGTCATAGAAATAAATGCCAATTTACAGGAGGAGAGAGAAATGATCAAATTTAATGTACCTCCCTACACAGGGAAAGAAATGGATTATATGAAGCAGGCTGTGGAGAGCATGCATATCTGTGGGGATGGTGATTTCACAAAGAAATGCAGCAAATGGATCGAGGAGCAGACAGGAACAGGCAAGTGCCTCTTAACAACATCCTGTACCCATGCACTGGAAATGGCAGCCCTTCTTTGCAATATTAAGGAAGGGGATGAAGTCATCATGCCGTCCTACACGTTTGTATCGACTGCAGATGCCTTTGTACTGCGTGGTGCAAAGATTGTGTTCGTGGACATCCGTCCGGACACCATGAATATTGATGAGACCCTGATTGAGGATGCCATCACGGAGAAGACGAAAGCCATTGCCGTGGTACATTATGCAGGTGTTTCCTGTGAAATGGACACGATTCTTGACATTGCAAAGCGCCATCATTTACTGGTGGTAGAGGATGCTGCACAGGGTGTCATGGCAAGCTATAAGGGCAAAGCGCTTGGAACGATCGGTGACTTTGGCTGCTTCAGCTTCCATGAGACAAAGAATTACAGCATGGGCGAGGGCGGAGCATTACTTATCCGTGATGAGCATTATGTGGAAGAAGCCGAGATCCTTCGTGAAAAGGGAACGGATCGAAGCAAATATTTCCGTGGGCAGGTAGATAAGTACTGCTGGAGAAATTATGGTTCTTCTTATCTTCCTAGTGAAATTAATGCGGCATATCTTTATGCACAGCTGGAAATCGCAGATCAGATTAACGAGGTGCGTCTTTCCAGATGGCAGCAGTACTACGATGCGTTATTGCCATTACAGGAAGCTGGGAAGATTGCCCTGCCGGTAGTTCCTAAGGACTGCAGGCAGAACGGACATATGTTTTATATCAAATGTAGGGATCTTGAAGAACGTACGCGGTTCATTTCCTTTATGAAGGAAAATGAGATCCTTTGCGTTTTCCATTATGTGCCGCTTCATTCCGCACCTGCTGGACTGAAATTCGGCCGTTTCCACGGGGAAGACCGTTATACGACAAAAGAAAGTGAACGTCTGGTGAGACTGCCGATGTTTTATCAGCTGACCGAAGAACAGACGGATTACATTATTTCTAAAGTAAAGGAATTCTATGAAGCTTAAGGAAGTTGTTTCGAAGAAACAAAATTTCATAATTTCGGTTGTATTCCTGCTGATCCCGATGACCGCACTGGCCTGTCGCTTTGATTATTATTATGATTTAAACGACGATGTCCTGATGAAGGAAATTTTAAGCGGGAATTATACGGGAGTGCCGGAAGGCCATAACATTCAGATGCTGTGGCTTGTAAGCGCAGCAATCAGCCTGCTTTACCGTATCATACGGATTGTTCCGTGGTATGGTATTTTTCTGTGCGCCTGCCAGTTTGGGGCACTGTTTCTGATTCTGAACCGGAGCTTTGGAATCTGCACCAGCCGGAAGGCCAAGCTTACGGTAGGGCTTGTAGAAACGCTGTTGTTCTTTTCTATGATGATGGAACACCTCGTTGCCGTACAGTATACGATTACCTGTACCATGCTGGCTGCCGCTGCGGTATTCTGGTTCCTGACCTCGAAACCGCAGAAGGAACCGGTTCTGTTTATCCGAAGCAATATTCCGGCGATTCTACTTGTGTTTCTGGCATATCTGATCCGTTCGGAAATGCTTCTTTTAGTACTTCCGATGATCTGTGTCGCAGGTGTTGTGAAGTGGAGCTTTGAAGAAAAGGTTTTTACGAAAGAGAATTTCATCAAGTATCTTGGTGTGATCGGACTGATTTTGTTGAGTCTCCTGATAGGAGAAGGGACACACCGGATTGCTTATGGAAGCAAAGAGTGGAGAACCTTTACCACACTGTTTGATAACCGCACGGAGCTCTATGACTTTCAGAAAATACCTTCCTATCAGGAAAACAAGGAGTTTTATGACCGTATTGGAATCAGTGAAAGTGAGCAGATTCTGTTTGATAATTATAATTTCGGAATTGATGAAGAGATTGATGAAACCATCATGGGGCAGATTGCGGATTATGCCGGGGAGCTGAATCAGGAAGCACAGCCCTTTATTCCCAAATTTCAGAAGTATTTTAAATTGTATGTGTATCGTTTCTTAGGGGGACCGGCTTCTACAGGAAGTGATTACCCCTGGAATTATATGACGATACTTCTTTATATTACCGTATTTCTGCTGGCACTGTGCCAGGGCTGGAACACGGAAGATAAGAGACATTACGGAATCTGGAAGCATCGTGTAATGACGGGGCTTTCCGTTCTCTGGAAGCTTTGTTTTCTTTTTGCTGTCCGGAGTGCACTTTGGATGTATATTCTGATGGGAGAACGTTTCCCGGACAGAATCACCCATTCTCTGTATTTTATGGAATTTGTAGTTCTTGCAGGCATCCTGTTTACCCTTATTATGCAAAAGCATGGACATGGCAGAACGCAGTTGGTCCGAATGACGATGCTCATCTGCTTTGGACTGTTTTCCATATTGCTTTTGCCGGGAAAGATCGGGAAGGTCGCACAGGACCAAAAGTATCGTGAGCAGCAGAACGAACCTTATTTGCAGGTTTATGAGTACTTTGCGGACCATCCGGAGAGCTTTTATTTTATGGATGTATATTCTTCGGTGAGTTATTCGGAAAAGATGTTTGCCAATGTGGATAATGGCATTCACAATTATGATATTATGGGTGGCTGGGCGAGCAAGAGTCCGCTTTACCGTAAAAAGCTCAAGGCCTATCAGGTCCCTGACATGGAAGAGGGGCTGCTCTCCATGGACAATGTCTATTTTGTAAGAAAAAAGGCAGAGGACATGCACTGGCTTTCCAATTACTATGAAAGCCATGGCGAGAACATAAAGATTACATTGGTTGAAACGATCGACGATGTTTTTGAAATTTATCGGATTGAGCCTGCCGGTTTGTGACAGGATCCGGTGCAATCATATAGAGATTCGGTTGTTTATAAATAGATGCAAGTAGAATCAGAAAGGAAAAATCGGACAATGGTGATTTATGGAGAACGGATTGCGCTTCGTCCAATGGAGGAAAGGGATACAGCAGATATTATCCGCTGGCGTAATACCGATTTCGTGAGGAAAAATTTTATCTATCAGAAGCCTTTTACGGTAGAGTCGCATCATCATTGGATCGAAACGATGGTTAATACCGGGAAAGTCGTGCAGTTTATGATCTGCCCCTATGAAGCCGGTAAGGTGGAAAATGCAGTTGGAAGTGTTTATCTGCGTGATATTGATGAGACACACCATAAGGCGGAATATGGAATTTTCATTGGAGAAGAAGAGGCTCTTTCGAAGGGCTATGGAACAGAAGCGGCACAACTCATGCTGCAATATGCCTTTGAAACCCTGCACCTGCATAAAGTGATGCTTCGCTTGCTGGCTGAAAACGTGCGGGCTCAGAAAAGCTATGAAAAGGCAGGCTTCCGGCAGGAAGCCTATTTAAAGGATGACGTTTTCTTAAACGGAAAGTTCTGTGATGTGATTTTGATGGCTTGCATCTGTGATGACAGCTCTGTTATGCAGAAATTCTTGTAACGATTCAGAACCCCATTCATAGTGAAAGATTTGGAGAAGATAGAAATGAAAAAGGTCAGTTTTGTGATTCCCTGTTACCGCTCGGCACAGACGCTGCCACATGTGGTAAAAGAAATTGATGATACGATGTCCAGGATGAAAGACTATTGCTATGAGATTATCATGGTGAATGACTGCTCACCGGATGATACCTTTGCAGAGATCGAAAAGCTGTGCGCAGCAACCGAAAACCGTCCGGAGGCGCAGCGTAAGGGAATTAATCTTGCAAAGAATTTCGGACAGCACAGTGCATTGATGGCAGGTTTTCATTATGTGACAGGAGACATTGTAGTGTGTCTGGATGATGATGGGCAGACGCCGGCGGATGAAGTGGGAAAGCTGCTCGGTGGGATTGAACAGGGATCTGACGTGGTTTATGCCAGATATGCGCATAAGCATCATTCCGGTTTCCGTAACTGGGGAAGTCATGTGAATGAACTGATGACACGGGTGATGCTCGGAAAACCGAAGGAACTCTATGTGTCCAGCTATTTTGCAGCCAGACGCTTTGTGGTGGATGAGATGTGCCGTTATACTTATGCATTTCCCTATGTAATTGGCCTTGTACTTCGTACCACGAAGAATATTACGAATGTGGATGTGAATCACCGTGACCGGGAAGCAGGAGTTTCCGGATATACACTTGGCAAGCTTTTGAATCTGTGGTTTAACGGCTTTACGGCATTCAGTGTGAAGCCGCTGCGGATTGCAACAGCAGCAGGATCAGTCTGCGCGGTAATTGGCTTCTTATATGGAATATATACAATAATCAAGAAAATTTTCTTTAATCCTCCGGGCCTGGTTACCGGTTTTAGTGCCTTAATGTCGGTTATTGTTTTTGTCGGCGGCATGTTGATGTTAATGCTTGGACTGGTTGGAGAATATATGGGGAGAATGTATGTTGCCATGAATAATTCCCCCCAGTATGTGATCCGACAGACGACCTTCGAAGAGGAACCAGCTAGGGAGCATAGGACACGAAGCATTGAGAAAATGCAGGCAGGAAATACTGAGGAAATGCAAGCAGGAGAATAGTAATGGGAACATGGATCTTTCCAATGGAAAATTATCTGGATTTCAGCAACAGCATTTTACCGGTGCTGCTTGCGCTGCTTGTGTTTATGGTGATCCGGAAGATTCGTCCCGGAAAGCCGACCGTTGTTTCCGTACTGTTCGGGATTGTCTTTTCAATCTGCATGGTATTTGGTGCACAGCTCGATCAGAAGGGCAGCGTTCCCTTCACAAATCCGTGCATGTGGCTTTCCGTTTTTGCTTATGCGTTAGTGATAACCCTGATGGTAAGCGGACTGTGGAATGCGATGGCGAAGAGACTGCAATCTCAAGCGGCTGGGCAGCATTTGAAAGATTCCCGGAAGATTCATAAAGTATCGGAAGCAGAGAGGGATGAAGCAAAGACGGATGAAGCAAAGCAATGGAAATCCTTCCTGCTGCGGACGAGTGGTGTGATTTTTCTTCTTTACTTTGTGGTGTTTCTGGCAGTTTATCCCGGATTTTTCGTCTATGATGCACAGGAGGAATACCTGGAAGTGGTAACGCGAGGCTTTACCACGCATCATCCCCTGTTTCACGTATTGATGATGGGAGGAATTGTCCAGCTTGTTTATAAACTGACAGGATCGGTCAATCTCGGGATTGCAGCATACACCCTGTTCCAGATGGCAGTTCTGTCATTGATTTTTGGTTATTTCATCTGGAAGCTGAAGGAACACGGACTTTGGAAACGGGGGCAGTGGATCCTGACTTTTTATCTTGGCATCTGCCCACCGCTTGTCATGTTCTGTCTGTGCTCTGCAAAGGACGGACTGTTCATGGGGATGCTGCTCATCCAGGTACTGCTTTTGCTGGATCTGTGTGAGGATGTGGAGGCCTTTTTTACAAATAAGAAAAAACTGCTTTTATTTGCAGTATCTGCCATACTGATGATGCTGTTTCGCCATAACGGATGCTACGCCTTTCTGGTGTTCCTTCCGTTTCTGGCTGTTTTTATGAAAAAGAAAGCGACAGGGTTACAGGCAGGAAAGACACTGCTTTATGGAGTGCTGCTGATCTGCCTGTACCTGATTTTGAATAAAGGATTTGCATTTATTACAAAAGCAAGTGACGGGGAACATCAGGAGATGCTGACGGTTCCGATTATGCAGCTTGCACGGACCTATGCGTATGAGCCGGAGGCCTTTTCGGAGGAAGACAGGCAAGTACTGTTCCGGTATCTTCCGGAGGAAGCCTTGCAGCATTATACGCCGAAGGTATCTGATGGAGTGAAAATTTCTTTTTCCAATGCGGCTTATGAAGAAAATTCCGGAGATTTCTGGAAACTGTGGGGAAAGACGCTGCTCCATCATCCGTTTTCTTATGTGAATGCGTGGTTGATGACTTCGTATGGATTCTGGTATCCCGATACGGTGATTGATGTATATCGTGGAAACACGGTGTTTACTTATACGTATGAAGACAGCTCTTATTTTGGTTATGAGGTGGAAGAACCGGGAGTAAGGACAAGTTTTCTGCCGGTGCTTAACGAGTTTTATCGTAGAATGTCCCTTACGGTATTCCAACAGAAAGTTCCGTTTGTTTCCATGCTGTTTTCACCGGGCTTTCTGTTCTGGTGTATGATGTTCGGGCTGGGATTTCTGTTGAATCAGAAGGAGAAGGGAAGATACCTGGAAGTGGTTCTGCCATTCCTGCTTCCGATATTGATTTTCCTGACATTTTTACTTGGACCAACCTATCTGGTCCGGTATGTGGTGTTCTGGTGGGTACTGGCGCCGTTGCTTGCGGTACGAATCTATGTTATACTTAATAGTCAACGATGAAATACGGGCTGTTTTTGCCTGACTGTCATAATTAAGGAAAGAAGTATGAAAAAGGTTATTTATAAAAGTACAGCAATACAATTTATCATTCTGCTTGCAGCAGTAATTGTTCTTTCGACATTCTGGCCGATGCGTCTGTGGAAAAAGGACATGACTCTTTCGGTTAATCCGTCAACCGGAACCTGTACAGAGGTGGTAAATGAAGAACATTCGGTGATGCAGACCTTTTTATCACAAGGGGATCACCTTGCTTCTTTGCGCCTTTATCCGACCGGTGTGCAGTCGGATGGCTGCTTTTATGTGACAATTCTGAATGAAAAACAGCAGGTAGCAGCAAAGGAACAGGTTGTGGTTTCTAAGGAGGATGCCGTTTCTTATGTGGATGTCCCTATGGATTTAATCATGGAGGAAGGGAAGACCTATTTTCTGATTCTGCAGGGGATAAGACCGGAAGGAATGGATATTAAGACAGAAATTCAGAATGTTCCGGCAGCAGATGTTACCTTTGCCTATGAATTTATTACACCGGATACGATGCCGGGGGCCGGAATTCTTTATTATGACGGAGAACAGATTTATGGGGCCGGACTGGCAACAGAGTATCATTACAGTGTGCCCATTGGCTATAAGCGTACACTGGCATTTGCGGGAGGAATTGTTCTTGTTGTTCTGTTACTCTTAGCTGTAATCCGCAGGATTTATAAGGATCACAAGAAAGATTCGCTTATTACTGTGGAACGGGCATTCCGGTTCACAGCCAATCCGCTTGCTGCATTATTTTTACTTGCCGGCATTTGGATGGTTTTTACCGGAAGATTAAGTGATTATGCATTGGATAATATCTTTTATACCATAAGCTTTCTGTTCCTTGCTGTGATTTTGTTCTATGCCATCAATCATAACCGGGACGGTCAGGAAACACTGCTTACCGGAGATTTTATCAGAGAACATCTGGCAGACGGGTTACAGATGCTGTTTATTGCAGGTGCGGTTGCCGCATGCTGTGATTACATGAACGGACTTTATGAAATTCACCATCAGGTGGCACAGCGCAGGGAAATGCTGTTCTTTGCACTGGTGATTCTGACCATGTTTTCCTTAAAGGAGATTCTGAACCGGTATACCCTGCTTTATGTGATTGTTGCAGGCATTGCCGGAGCAATTTATTATCATAACGGACTTAATGCCCTGGCAGTACGGGAATTTAAAGTAGAGTCAGAGATCGGAATGAATGTGGAAGTACTGCGAAATACCGTGCTTATTGCGATCCTGTTCGGATTTATTCTTCTGCGTACCCTGATCTGCTTATGTAAAAAGAAGCTGGCAAAGCCCAATTACTGGTACGGGGCGCTTACGCTGCTGTTCTTTGCAAGTATTGTGATTTTCCGGAATACCAGATGGTGGACGGTTGTGTTGGCCGTCAGTTTCACTTTATTATACTTAAGCTATGGAATGTGGGAACACCGCAGTCATTTCCTTACCAATGTTTTGTGGGGAATTGTGCTCCACTTCCTGCTTTCCATGGGATATGCGCTGCTGCACCGCCCTTATCTTACCTACCGGTACGCCCGTTATCCGTTTGTGTTCCACACCGTAACGACAACTGCGACTTATCTTACGACAGTGGAATGCGCGGTGATTGTACTGCTTTTGATGAAACTGTATCGTACAACGAAGTTACGGGAAATCTATAAAGAACTGATTCTGTTCGGTATCGTGTCTTCTTATATGTTGTTCACCATGGCACGTACCGGCTTGTTTGCAGTGGTACTTACCGGTCTTGCGGCATGGCTTATGATCGCAAGAGGAAAGGGAAAGCTGCGTATCCGCAGTCTCCTTACCAATCTGGGACTTATGGTGCTTGCGGTACTTGTACTATTCCCTGTGACATTCACCTTGCAGAGAAACATTCCCGGAATTGTCGGAGAACCGGTGCCGTTTGAAATTGAGGAATGGCCGGATCAGGTAATGCGCGGACATAATCTGACTTCCATACGATATATGCGGATCGGAAGATTTGTGGATGTATTTGCAAACAAAGTCTTTGGCATACCTGAAGGAACCTTTGATTTTTATGGAGAAATTGCCGAATATAAGGCAACTCATGATGAAAATGGAAATGAAATTCCAAAGCTTGTAGCATCCATCGACATTATTCCGTCTTATGTAGAGCCGGTATATGCGGAAAGCACGGGAGATCTTCCGGAAGATATGCTGGATGAGGGAGACTATTCCAATGGACGAACGGTGATCTTTAAGTCTTATTTTGATCAGTTGAATATGAACGGTCACGATGAAATGGGAGCCACCCTCCCGGATGGAGAGGTTGCGGTACATGCGCATAACATCTATCTGCAGGTGGCATACGATCATGGAATCGGAGTGGGAATCCTGTTTGTGATTTTTGGCGCGGTATCCTTTGTCTGCGCAGTTGTATTTTATATAAAAAAGAAAGAAACCATTGCGTATGCAGCACTTCCAATGATTGTGATCCTGTCCTTTGCGGTTGCCGGAATGGTGGAATGGATCTTCCATCTGAGCAGTCCGAGCGGATTGGTACTGATGCTGGTACTGGCACCGTTACTTTATAAAGAAAGTTATTAACTGTGAAGATACGGAACAGTTATAAAAAGTTTTGAAAGCGACAACAACAATGAAGAAGCCTTTTAATGTGAAAAAATTTTATAGAAGAACATTTCTTGTCATTTACGATATAATCAGTGTGATTCTGGCAAGTTATCTGGCGTTAATGATCCGTTACGGATTTTCCCTTGCAGAAATTCCGGAACATTTCATGGAGCCGATTACGAATTTCCTGCCGTTCAGTATCGTGATTACATTGATTGTTCTTTATATTTTCCGCATGTATAACAGCCTGTGGGCCTATGCCGGAGAGACCGAGCTGCAGAATCTGATCTGTGCATGTATCATTTCGTCTGCACTTCAGGCGGTTGGGTTGCAGTTTTTCCGTTCTTCGGGAAGACAGGCGGTACCGAGCAGTTATTATTTCCTTTACATGTTCCTGCTGATCAGCTTTATTTTTGCAAGCCGTTTTTCCTATCGGTTTCTGCGAAGCCTGAAGCACAAGAGCCAGAATAAGAAAAACGCAATTTCCGTCATGATTGTGGGTGCCGGAGAAGCTGCGAATGTCATTATCAAGGAAATTGTGAACAGCAATTTTTCTACCATGGTTATCCGCTGCATTATTGATGATGATAAGGGAAAATGGGGAAAGTTCATTCAGGGAATCAAGGTTGTAGGTGGTCGTGATAAGATCATTGAATGTGCGGAACACTATGATATTGATGAAATTATTATTGCAATGCCTTCGATTTCCAGATCTCAGATGAGCAGTATTCTGGATATCTGTAAGGAAACAAATTGTAAACTGCGTTCCCTTCCGGGAATGTATCAGCTGGTAAACGGAGAAGTCAGTGTCAGCAAGCTCCGTGATGTGGAAGTGGAAGATCTTTTGGGAAGGGATCCGATAGAGGTTGATCTGGAATCGATTCTTTCCTATGTACAGGGCAAGCGTGTTCTGGTAACGGGAGCCGGTGGATCCATCGGAAGCGAACTGTGTCGTCAGATTGCCTCCCATAAACCATCCTTGCTCATTATGCTGGATATTTATGAGAACAGCATTTACGATGTACAGCAGGAACTGAAAACACATTTCCCGGATCTTAATCTGGAAGTATTGATTGCATCGGTTCGTAATACGAACCGGATGAACTGGATTTTTGACCATTATAAACCGGAAATTGTTTACCATGCTGCAGCACATAAGCATGTCCCGCTGATGGAGACAAGCCCGAATGAAGCCGTAAAAAATAATGTTTTCGGAACCTGGAAGACTGCATATGCAGCCGCCATGAACGGAACGAAGCGTTTTGTTATGATTTCTACAGATAAAGCGGTAAACCCGACCAATATTATGGGAGCCAGCAAGCGGATCTGTGAAATGATTATCCAGACGTTTAACAAGCATTTTGATACCGAGTTTGTTGCTGTGCGTTTCGGAAATGTACTTGGAAGTAACGGCAGCGTGATTCCGTTATTTAAAAAGCAGATCATGGAAGGCGGACCGGTGACAGTAACCCATCCGGACATTATCCGGTATTTCATGACGATTCCGGAAGCAGTATCACTGGTGCTGCAGGCCGGTGCCTATGCAAAGGGAGGAGAAATCTTTGTCCTTGATATGGGAAAACCGGTGAAGATTCTGGATCTTGCCAAGAACCTGATTAAACTTTCCGGCTACCGTGTCGGAGAGGACATTAAGATTGAATTTACCGGTTTACGTCCCGGGGAGAAGCTTTATGAAGAACTTCTGATGGAGGAAGAGGGACTTAAGGAAACCGATAATAAGATGATTTATATCGGAAAGCCCATCGAACTGGATGAAACAGAATTCTTCGTACAGTTGAAGAAGCTGAAAGAAGAATCCAAGGACGAGAGCAATGACATCCGGGCACTGGTTAAAGAAATTGTACCGACGTATCACTATGCCGATAGCAGTTCAGCCATGCAGAAATGATTGTGCATGCTGAACAGTCAAAATAGAACCGATAACAGAAAGAAGGATGCAGTATGGAAAAGAAGCGGATTTACCTTTCTTCCCCGACCATGCATGGAGAGGAACAGGCATTTATCAATGAGGCATTTGCAACGAACTGGGTGGCTCCGTTAGGACCGAATGTCAATGCACTGGAACAGGAAATGGAAGCCTATATGGGTGGCGGTCATGCTTGTGCACTGAGTGCCGGAACAGCAGCCATTCATCTGGCACTGCGTATTCTGGGCATTGGCCAGGGCGATCTTGTATTTGCGCCGAGCCTTACCTTTGATGCAACCTGCAATCCGATTGTATATGAAAAAGGAACACCGGTCTTTATCGATTCCGAAGAGGATACCTGGAACATGGATCCGGAAGCCCTCCGCAAGGCCTTTGAAAAGCATCCGGAAGCCAAAGCCGTAATCGTCGTTCATCTTTATGGAACCCCGGCAAAGCTCAACGAAATCATGGCAATCTGCGAGGAGCACCATGTGCCGCTTATTGAGGATGCCGCGGAATCCTTAAGCAGTACCTACCATGGAAAACAGACCGGAACCTTTGGAAAGATTGGTATTATCTCCTTTAATGGAAATAAAATTATCACAACCTCCGGCGGCGGTATGCTGTTATCGGCGGATGAAGAAATTACGAAGAAGGCACTGTTCCTTGCCACACAGGCAAGAGATCAGGCCAGATATTACCAGCATTCCGAGCTTGGTTATAACTACCGTATGAGTAATGTGGTTGCCGGAATCGGCAGAGGACAGCTCCTTCATCTGGATGAGCATAAAGCATTGAAAAAGGCAATTTATCAGCAGTATAAGGAAGCCTTTGCAGATATTGACGAAATTACCATGAATCCGTTAAATCCGGATGGAGATGCCAATAACTGGCTTTCCTGTATCACGATAAAAGAAGGAAGCAAGGTAACGCCGAATGGCATTATGGATGCATTGGATGCCGAGAATATTGAATCTCGTCCGATCTGGAAGCCGATGCATTTACAACCCATTTACGCCGGTGCAGAATTCTTTACCGCAGACGGTGAACAGATCAATGCCGCAAAGGTAAAGGGCGATAACGGGGAAGACTGGGACAGAAGCGTGAGCGGTGATATCTTCCGCAGAGGTTTATGCCTGCCCAGTGACATTAAGAACACGAAAGAAGATATGGAACGTATTATCAAGATTGTCAGAAGCTGCTTTGGATAATTTGCTTTATTTTTTTAAGTTGTAAATTATCTATGCCAGAATCAGAATCAGAACCAGAACACTAAAGGAGGCCACCCTCTATGTACAAAAACTGCATCAAACGCCTGCTGGACATCCTTTTATCCTTAATCGGAATCATCCTGCTGTGTTGGCTCTACCTGATCCTCTTTATTCTGGTAAGAGTCAAACTGGGAAGCCCGGTACTTTTCAAGCAACAGCGTCCCGGTAAAAATGAGAAGATCTTTACTCTATATAAATTCCGTACCATGACGGATGCAAGGGATGAAAATGGAAACCTTTTGCCGGATGAAGTCAGACTGACAGCTTTTGGTAAAATGCTTCGTAGTACCAGTTTAGATGAATTGCCGGAATTATTTAATATCTTTAAAGGGGATATGAGCCTTATTGGACCACGGCCGCTTTTGGTAAAGTATTTACCTCTTTATAATGAAGAACAAAAGCACCGGCATGATGTGCGTCCTGGATTGACCGGACTGGCACAGGTAAACGGACGGAATGCTATTTCCTGGGAAAAGAAGTTTGAATATGATGTAGAATATGTCAGAAATATTTCGTTTTTGCTGGATTGCAGGATTCTGTTGCAGACCGTAAAGGCTGTTTTTAAAAGAGAAGGCATCAGCAGTGCAACGGACGCTACGATGGAAGCGTTTAAAGGAACGCCGAAGAAATGAGAGATCAGAAATCAGAAAGGGTAGAGCTGTGAATATTTTATTTTGTAGTGTGGGAAGACGATGTGAATTATTAAAAGATTTTCGAACGACAATGGGAGAAAAGATAAAAATAGTTGTTACGGATAACAGTCCTGTGGCGCCGGCAATGGCATTTGCAGATAAAGCATATCTTGTGCCGTTAATTACGGATCCTTCTTATATTTCAATTATTCTGGACATTTGTAAGAAAGAGGATATTCAGGCAGTAACAACACTGATTGATCCGGAAATTATGCTTCTTGCAAAACACAGAGCAGAGTTTGAAGCAATCGGAGTACTTGTTCTGGCTCCTTACGAAGAAACTGCAAAGCTGTGTTTTAATAAATACGAGATGTATCGCTTTCTGGTGGAAAAGAATATTCCTACGATCAAAACGTATGGTACCTGTGAGGAATTTATGCAGGCATATGAAGCAGGAGAGATTTCTTTCCCTGTTTTTGTGAAGCCCAGAACCGGAAGTGGAAGTGTGGGGGCAAGAAAAATTGATACACCGGAGCTGCTGAAGCAGGTGACGGAGCAGGATGAAAGTCTGATTATTCAGGAACTGATGACCGGGAAAGATCTCGACGCAGATGTATATGTAGATACGATCAGCCACAAGCCTGTTGCAGTTTTCTCAAAAAGAAAACTCTCTACAACAATAGGCGGCGCCAATAAAACCATATCCTTTAAGGATCAAAAGTTATTTGATTTTGTGCAGAAGGTGATGGCAGTTTTGCAATTTAACGGACCTCTGGATATGGATTTCTTTTACCAGAACGGGCAGTATTATTTATCAGAAATCAATCCACGTTTTGGAGGTGCTTATCTGCATGCGTATGGTGCCGGAGTGGATTTTGTAAAATTAATCTGTGAGAATGTGGAAGGGCGTGAAAACCCGGCCGATATTGGAAATTATGAGGAAGATGTAGTCATGATGATGTATGACAGCGTTGTCATAAGAAAGAAAAGTGAATTGGATGCAAATATGATTTCTGTAATGTGATCAAAAATAGAAAGGAAACGCCTTGAATCAGTAAAGATCATCTGCTGATTCAGGGCGTTACTTTATACTAAGATAATAGGTTCTGATAGGCATCTACTACAATTTTCCGGTTAAAATGTTCTTCCACATGTTGGCGACCGTGTTTTCCCATATTACAGCGTTCTTCGGGTGTATAGGAGATTACGGTCCGGATTGCTTCGAGAAGAGCTTCTTTACTTCTTGCCGGAAACAGAATTCCGCTTTGTGAAGTGACTGTTTCCCGACAGCCTGGAACATCGGTTGTCAGGACTCCTCTCCCGCAGGCGGCGGCTTCCAGACATACATTGGAAAGCCCCTCATGATAAGAGGGATGAATGAGGATATGGCAATTGGCCATAACTTCCGGTACGTTGTCAATATGACCGTAATAGGTGAGGTGTCCCTGAGCCTCTAATTCCTGAATCATGGGTTCATATGTGGAACGGCTTTCTTCTTCATATTCTCCGACAAGTTCGAAATGAATATTGGGATATAGTTCGGTTATTTTCTGCGCAGCATAAAGGTATTCCTCAATTCCTTTATCTTTCATAATGCGCAGGACTGCTAAAAAGCGAATTCCGTTTTCTTCGGAGGGATAGGGACAAAACGGATGCTCTTTTAAATTGATGCCGGAACCTGGCAGTAAATGAGCGTTTTGCAATGCAATTTTGTGCTTTTGCATAAATTGCAAATTCCCTTCATTTTGGAAGAATACACGCAAAGCTTTTGAGGTAACATATTTGTATAAAAGTAATAATATTTTCCCGAGTAATCCTGGATTCTCCAATGCAGTGCCTAATCCGGTAATGTTTATTGCATAAGGGATCTTGCGGCTTCTGGCGGCAATACCACCGTAAAGATTAGGCTTTATGGTATAAGTAAGTACAAGATCAGGTTTTTCATTCTTTAGAAGAGACTGATATTCCCGTAGCAATTTGAAATCCTTTATGGGGTTCATGCCATGCCTTTCCAAATTACAAAAAATCATTCTGGCACCCAGTTGTTCCAGTTTGGTGCAGTTTTCATCAAGTGGAACACTAATAAGGACTTCAGTTCCTTTTTGTATAAAAGAAGATATTACTTCTTTACGAAATAAAAATAAACCATTTGCATAATTTGATAAAATCAATATTTTCATGGAAACCTCATCTCAATTGGTGCTGCAATTACATTTACGATAACTGAATTCATTATAAATATAAACCGGAAAAAAAGCAATTTGGATTGATATTAATTGGGTAAGCGGCGTACAGAGTAGAGTGGTTTCCCAAAGAGAGTTCCCAGTTGAAATATATAGAGGGGTGGTGTTATAATATCTACATATTTTTGAAATATTATGTCTTTTAATGTAAAAACGAAATGGAGAAAGAGAAGATATGAGCTTATTTGAAGAACTATTAAACGGAGAAACCAAGCTGTCGCTGGTAGGTCTTGGTTATGTCGGCATGCCGATTGCAGTTGCCTTTGCCAGAAAGATCAACGTTGTTGGATTTGATCTGAATGAGAAGAAAATTGAACTTTATAAGAATGGTATTGATCCGACGAACGAGGTTGGAAATGAAGTGATTAAGAATACAACGGTGGACTTTACAGCAGATCCTTCGAAACTGCGTGAAGCAAAGTTTCATATCGTGGCAGTTCCGACTCCGGTAAATGATGACCATACACCGGACTTAACACCGGTAGAAGGCGCAAGCCGGATCCTTGGACAGAATCTTACGAAAGGATCGGTAGTCGTATTTGAATCCACGGTTTATCCGGGAGTTACCGAAGATATCTGTGTACCGATTCTGGAGAAGGAATCCGGACTCAAATGTGGTGTAGACTTCAAGATCGGATATTCCCCGGAACGAATTAATCCCGGAGATAAGGTACATCGTCTCGAAACCATTACGAAGATTGTATCCGGTATGGATGAAAAGACACTGGATACCGTGGCAAAGGTTTATGAACTGGTTGTGGAAGCCGGGGTATACCGTGCGGAATCCATTAAGGTGGCGGAGGCTGCCAAGGTAATTGAGAACAGCCAACGTGATATCAACATTGCATTTATGAATGAATTGTCCATGATCTTTAACAAGATGGGCATTGATACCAAGTCCGTACTGGAGGCAGCAGGAACCAAATGGAATTTCCTAAAATTTGCGCCGGGACTTGTCGGAGGACACTGCATCGGTGTAGATCCTTATTATCTGACCTATAAAGCAGAGTCCCTTGGATATCATTCCCAGATCATTTTATCCGGACGCCGGATCAATGATGATATGGGCAAATATGTAGCGGAATCCCTTGTTAAGAATCTGATCAAGGCAGAGATTCCGGTAAGAGGGGCCAAGGTAGCTATTTTGGGATTTACCTTCAAGGAAAACTGCCCGGATACCAGAAATACCAAGGTCATTGATATTTATAAAGAACTTGGAGAATATGGAATTACTCCGATCGTGGTAGATCCGGCAGCGGACGCAGACGAGGCAAAGCGGCTTTATGGAATTACCTTTGAAACCATGGATGCTGTAAAGGATATGGATGCGGTTGTTATTGCAGTAGCACATAAACAGTTCCTTTCTTACACCAAAGAACAGATTAGTGGGTTCTTTAATCCTTCCTATGAGAAGAAGGTACTGATAGACATTAAGGGAATCCTTGAACGGAAAGAATATCTTTCTGATGATTATATTTATTGGAGATTATAGAATGAGTAAACGGGCAGAGCAGACAGACAGTAATAAGAAATGGTGGATTTCTTTTTTGTTACTGGCAGCTCTGCTCTTATTTTTTGAAGGAATGTTTCTAATTTATGGACCGGGAGTATATAACGATTCGGAGCAGTATCTGCAGATGCATATTCACCGGGAACCGTTGTATCCTTTGTTTTTGTGGGTGCTTCGTCTATGTACTTCAGAACATTACCTGATTCTTATGGGAATTGTGCAGAACTTTTTTATGGCAGTATCTATCTGGCTTCTGACAAGATCCATTGCACGGAAGTTTTCTTTTTCCGCTGGTTGGCAGCTTCTTCTTGTTTTGATTCAGGTGTTCCCTCATTTGATGACGAAATATTTTTCTGTGATGGGAGTTTTTATTACCAATTCGGTTATGAGTGAGGCCCTGACTTTTCCATTATTTACGTTATGGATAATGAATACACTGGAGTTTTTGTGGGAAGGAAAGCGGAAGAATGCAGTGGGGATGCTGGTGTTTTCCTTTTTGCTTAGTCTTACACGTAGTCAGATGATGGTTACAATCCTGATTTTCTTTTTTGCAGAATTATACAGGCTTATTTTGGTTTGCAAAAGGAAAAGAATACTGGTTTCCGTGTTGGGTCTGGTTTTGTTGATTACAGTAGTTTTTGGTGTGCGTACCTTGACGGTGCGGTGCTATAATCTTGCGGTGCATGGTAGATTCATCAACAATACCTATGGAAATGTGAATCTGGTAACGGATATGATCTATGCATCTGATCGTGAGGCCGGAGAAAATATAAGCGATGAACAGACGAGAGCGTTCTTTTATGAAATCTTTGATAAGGCATGGGAAATTGAAGGAAATTATCAGTTTGCGGGAAATTCTTTGAGTCAGCGCGCAGAGCATATTGAGCAGAAGCATGATAATATTAAATTCTATTGTGTTGAGGATACTTTTTATCAATACTATGATCAGAATGTGACAACCGATTATATTACCCAGAACCTTTTAGCAGATGAACAGACTGCAGAAATTATGAAGGGTATCTTCACGAAATGCTTCAAAAACTGGCTGCTGACCTACTGCGGAATCGTATATTATGGACTGATCCGGAGTATTGCAGTGGTACATCCGCTGATTAACATTGCAGTCATATTGATTTATGTATCTGCAATTGCAATTACCATATGGTTATGGAAGAGAAAACCGAAGAGTCCGGCAATTCCCATGATGTGTCTTTCCCTTCTTTTTATTGCAGGGAATACAGCGGCAGTGGCATTGACCATTATGTGCCTGTCACGCTATATGATTTATGGATTTTCTCTTTTCTATCTGTCGTATCTCGTGGTGGCGGCAGAGTTGCTTAGAACGTACCAATGTGATAAAATGAATAACAGTTCAGCCATGCAGAAATAATTGTGTGATCAGACTCTGGGAGCTTGCTCACAAGGGGCTGATTATACAATTATTTCTATAGGCGGACGTCCGACATGAAATAAGCTGCCGACAATTCAGGTAGATGAAAGAAAAGTAATTAAAATCGGCAGCTTATGAATGGCATGGCTGGGTTGAACAATTGTGCAGAAAGGATAACGCAATGGGATATCAGAATCTTGTGTTTGATAAAGAAAGTGTATTTTTAGTAACAGGTGGTGCCGGTTTTATCGGGTCGAACCTCTGTGAAGCAATTTTGAATATGGGTTATACCGTACGATGTCTGGATAATCTTTCTACCGGCAAATATGAAAATATTGAGCCGTTTACACAGAATCCCCGATTCACGTTCATAAAAGGAGACATCCGGGATCTGGATACCTGTATGGAGGCAACGAAGGGCGTGGATTATGTATTGAATCAGGCTGCATGGGGAAGCGTGCCCCGGAGCATTGAGATGCCTCTTTTGTATGAAGAAATCAATATCCGGGGAACTCTAAATATGATGGAAGCATCCAGACAGAATGGTGTTAAGAAATTTGTCTATGCATCCAGCTCTTCCGTATATGGAGATCATCCGGTACTTCCGAAGAAAGAGGGACAGGAAGGAAAGCTGTTATCCCCTTATGCACTGACGAAGCGCGTGGATGAGGAATATGGCAGACTGTATAAGGTGCTGTATGGCCTTGATACCTATGGAATGCGTTATTTTAATGTGTTTGGACGCAGACAGGATCCGAACGGTGTGTATGCAGCAGTGATTCCGAAGTTTATTAAGCAGTTAATGGATGGCGAGACTCCTACGATCAATGGAGATGGAAAGCAGTCCAGAGACTTTACCTATGTTGAGAATGTAGTGGAAGCGAACTTAAAAGCATGTCAGGCTTCTTCGGAAGCAGCCGGTGAAGCATTTAACATTGGTGCAGGTGGCAGAGAGTTCCTGATTGATGTTTATCATAATATCTGTAAAGCCTTAAATAAGGATGTTGAGCCGAATTTTGGTCCAAACCGGAAGGGAGATATCCGGGATTCCAATGCCGATATCAGTAAGGCGAGGGAATTACTTGGATATGATCCGGATTATGACTTTGCCAAGGGAATTGCCCTTGCCATTGACTGGTACAGGGAAAACCTGTAGGGGAGAATCGGGAATGGACAAGCCGGTTAAAATTCTGCAGATTGTCGGATCCATGCATCCAGGAGGAATCGAGAATTTTGTAATGAATCTTTATGAGCATATTGATCGGGAACAATTTCCCTTTGACTTTGCTGTGCATAAGCAACAGGCAGGAGATTATACAGAGAGAATCGAAGAACTGGGAGGCAAGAGTTATCTACTTTCACGACTGACACGTAATCCGATTCAGAATTTACTGGGAATCTACCGGCTGGTGAGGGAGAATCATTATGACATTGTGATCCGTCATACACCGAATGCACTCATTGCACCGCAGCTTCTTGCAGCGCGTCTGGCAGGTGCGCATACAATCTGTCATGCACACAGTGAGACAGACAAGCAGAAGGTGCTTCATGTACTTGGAAAAGGATTACTTAAAATTGCCGCAGAACGAAGAATTGCCTGCTCCGTAAATGCAGGAAAATGGATGTTTGGGAAGCAGCGTTATGAAATTGTACACAATGCGGTAGATATCTCTTTATTCCAGTATTCGAGGGAAAAGGAAGAGAGAATCCGGAAGGAATTTCAGCTTGGCAATCGTCATATTTATGGGCATGTCGGCAATTTTGTATGGTCAAAGAATCATCTGCTGATGCTACAGATTTTTAAAGAAATTCAAAAACAGGATCCGGAAGCGGTATTGTTCTTTGTTGGACAGGGAACTATGCAGAAGGAAATTGAAGAAAAAATACAGGAGCTTTCACTTCGGGACAGTGTGATTCTTACAGGAGTCCGCAAGGATGTGCCGGCTTTGATGTCTGCATTTAATATGTTGCTGTTTCCATCAGTATATGAAGGACTTCCACTTACTTTAATTGAGGCGCAGGCAGCAGGACTGCCCTGCCTGATTTCAGACAGTATCACAAGGGATGTAATTGTGACAGAAGGATTGGTGAAACTATATTCCCTGGAACAATCACCGGCTGAATGGGCAGCACAGGCGGTTCAAATGGTCAGAGAGAATCATGATACTACCAGAGAATGTCAACGGGAACAGATTGTTAAAGCAGGATATGATCTGGATGCATTAGTAAAATGGTATGAAGACTATTTTACGCAGATCATTACCGGATAGGATAAAACAGCCCCGGGGAGGTATTTATGCAGAACGATAGAAAAACAGATGAGAATAAGCCTCTGCATGTCCTTCATGTGTTTGGCAGGTTAAATCGCGGCGGTGCCGAAAGCCGTGTTATGGATCTGTACCGGAATGTGGATCGTACGAAGGTACAGTTTGACTTTATGCAGCACACCACAAAGGTGTGCGATTTTCAACCGGAAATCGAACAGTTAGGAGGAAAGGTTTATCACGTTCCTCCTTTTCGTTTTTGGAATTATCTTTCCTATTGCAAGGCGTGGAAGCAGTTTATCAGGGAACATCCGGAGATCCGTATTGTGCATGGACATATGACGAGTACGGCATCCGTTTATCTGCCGATTGCACGCAAAAAGGGTGTTTTCACGATTGCCCATTCGAGAAATGCCGGTGTGGATAAGGGAATAAAAGGTAAGCTCACGAAATTTCTGCGCCGGAATCTGAAAGAAAAATGTGACCGCTGCTTTGCCTGCTCAAAGCTTGCGGGCGAAGCTGTATTTGGAAAAGAAGCGATGGAACAGGGAAGGGTAACGATCATTCCCAATGCCATTGATGCAGCGAGATTTACATTTGACCCGGAAGTGCGCAGACAGAAACGGGAGGAACTTCACATTCAGCCGGAAGAGTTTCTGATCGGAGAGGTTGGCCGGTTTGATCCACAGAAAAATCAGAAATATGCGGTGGAGATTCTGGCAGAATGCAGAAAGAAGAATTTCCCGGCAAAACTGATTCTGATTGGAGAAGGTCCGCTGATGGAAACGGTGCGGCAGCAGGTGGAGGAGCTTCAGCTTCAGAAATACGTGATTTTTACCGGTTTGCAGAAGGACGTGGTGCCTTTTTACCAGGCGATGGATTTCTTCCTGCTCCCGTCCTTTTATGAGGGACTGCCGGGAGTAGCAGTGGAAGCGCAGGCAAGCGGCCTGCGGGGAATCCTGTCTGATGCAATTACAACAGAAACAGCGATGACTTCCCTGATGGAATTCCGGAGTGTACAGGAGCCGCCGGAAGTCTGGGCAGACCGGATCATGGCCTGTGGACATTATGAAAGACAAAATACGTTAGTTCAGATGCAGAAAGCCGGATTTGATGTGAAGTCACTTGCAAAGCAGCTGCAGGATTTCTATTTGCGAGTGAATGAAGATCATACTCAGAAGTTTTGGTAAATGGAGAAAATGAAATGGAAAAGCGAAAAATCGTATTTCATTTAAACTGTCTGGAACATGGCGGAGCCGAGCGGGTGGTATCGAATCTGGCCAATCAGTTCGGACAGGAAGGATATGAGGTAATCGTAGCGACCGAGTGGCAGGGAAAAGATGAATTTACTTTAAATCCTCCCGTACGTCGTGAAGTTGTAGGCTTAAAGCCGGAGGATGAGAAAAAATCCAGAGTCACTAAATTCCTGCTCCGAATCAGATATTTAAGAAAATTCCTGAAGAAAGAAAAGCCGGATATGGTGATTGCGTTCATGCAAAGAGCCAATTACAGGGCATTGACTGCTACATGGGGAACGAATATCCCGGTCATCGTATGCTGCCGGAATAATCCTGCAGTATATTATAATGCAAAATCTGATAAAATTCAGATTCGACTGTTATTTCCGAGAGCAGCAGGAGCAGTTTTTCAGACTTATCAGCAGAGGGACTTCTTTAAGCCGTATTTACAGGACAATTCCTGTGTGATTTTAAATGCTTTAAATGACAAATATGCGAATGTTCCCAAACCTGAAACCCGCAGAAAAGCGGTTGTACAGTCGGGGCGTCTCGTTGCATTCAAGAACCAGGCAATGCTGATTGATGCCTTTGTGAAGGTTCACGAGAAACATCCGGATTATATTCTCCAGTTTTTCGGTGGGGACTCCGGCGATGGAACCAAAGAAAAGCTCATAAAGAAAATTGATGACTATGGAGCCAAGGATTATATTTTCCTTATGGGAGATTCCGACCAGTTGGAGAAGGATCTGGCAGATGCCTCTGTCGGTGCCTTTTCTTCGGATTGGGAGGGAATGCCGAATGCGTTGATCGAAGCAATGGCAATCGGACTTCCGATTGTGGCTACCGATTGTCCGTGTGGAGGACCGGCAGCACTTATGACGAATGAAGTGGATGGGTTGTTGATTCCGGTGAGAGATACAAAAGCCATGGAAAACAGCATCAATCGACTGATTGAGGATCGTGCGCTGGCAGAACGCTTTGGCGCGCAGGCTCACAAGATTGTCGAGCGTGTGAATGTTCAGTCTGTTTATGAGCAGTGGCGTGATTTCATTGAAGACCGTATTCAGGCTTGGAATCATTAAAAATGAATTGATATATTAACGGTTTGTAATAAGGAGCATTGGCATGTGTGGAATATGCGGCTTTATTTCAAAACAGAATATTACAAGGGATGAGCTTCATGCGATGAACGAGACCATGTTTCATCGAGGCCCGGATGATGGCGGTGTGGAGATTTATCCGATGAAGCAGGGATATTCCATTGGACTTGCACAGCGCCGCCTTGCCATTCTGGATTTATCTTCACTGGGGCATCAGCCGATGCATTCAGCAGATGGCAGAGTGAGCGTTGTTTATAATGGAGAAATCTATAACTTCCGGCAGATTCGTGAGGAATTGAAGGGATATCCTTTTGTTTCGGATTGTGATACGGAAGTGATTATTGCCGCTTATCTCAAGTGGGGGATTTCCTGCGTGGATCATTTTAACGGTATGTTTGCGATCTGTCTGTATGATCGGGAAGGAGATACCGTATATCTGATTCGTGACCGTATTGGCAAGAAGCCCCTGTATTATGAGATCGAAGACGGCAATCTGTATTTTGGATCAGAATTAAAGCCGTTAATGAAACGCCCAGGATTTCGGGAAGAGATCCGCACTGACGTATTGCCACGGTTCCTTTATCAGCAATATATTGCGGAACCGGATACTATTTTTGAAAATGTATATAAATTATGCCCGGGAGAAATCCTGTCCTTTTGCTATGGAGAGGTGAAAACCTGGAAATACTGGGATATTAAGAAGGTTTACCATGAAATGCAGCAGCAGCCCGTAAAGGACTATGCAGAAGCAAAGGAGACCTTGAAGAAGCTTTTAAAGGAATCGGTAAAGAAAAGAATGATTGCCGATGTACCTCTCGGGGCCTTCTTAAGTGGTGGATATGACTCTTCCTTAATGACAGCCATTGCACAGGAAATTTCGGATACACCGGTAAAGACCTTTACGATAGGCTTTCCGGTAGAACGCTATAATGAGGCAGAATATGCCAAAGAGGTAGCTGAATTCTTGGGAACGGATCATACAGAGCTGTATATTGACGAAAATCAGATGTTTGAGCTTGTCAGCAGTATTCCGACATATTATGATGAACCATTTGCGGATTCCTCCCAGATTGCGACCATGCTGGTATCAGAGCTTGCGAGAAAGCGGGTAACGGTTGCCCTTTCCGGTGATGGGGGCGATGAATTCTTTTGTGGTTATAATGTTTATGACAAGGTTCATCAGGCACAGCAGCTGGATTGGCTGGGAGAAATGACGCATGGTATTTGCAATATCCCGGGAGTCCGGTCCCTGAAACTGGAAGAAAAGCTTCCGTTTTCCGTGCGTGCGATTGCAGGTAACCGCCCTAAGGAGACGAAAACACAGTTTGCTTATAATAAATATGCGCCTGTTGCCCGTAAAATGGTTTTGGGCGAACAATTATCCTGTTATTATCCGGTAGAAAGCACTTATGAAGTTAAGGACTGGCAGATCCGCCGGATGCTGCTTGATATGGATACGTATCTGCCGGGAGATATTCTTTGTAAAGTAGATCGTGCCTCGATGAAATATTCTCTGGAGGCAAGGTGTCCCATTCTGGATAAAGACGTTATGGAGTATTCCTTCCGGATTCCCCATGAGATGAAATATCAGCAGGGAGTTAAGAAGAAAATTCTGAAAGATATTGCATATGATTATCTGCCAAAGGAATTGTTGGAGCGTCCGAAGACAGGATTTGCCGTACCAATGGATCAGTGGCTTCATGGCTCATTAAAAGAACAGCTGTTATCCTATTCGGATAAAGAGTTTCTTAAAAAACAGGGAATCTTTGACCCGGAATATACTTCAATGAGGGTTATGCAGTATCTTGGCACACAGGATGCCGGCCCGTCTACCGGCGCGAATTATTCCAAGCTGATGTGGGCGTTCTTTGTGTTCCAACAGTGGTTTGAGACCTATAGGAGATAGATAAGATGCATATTGCTTGTATGATCAGCTCTCTGATTAAGGGTGGTTCGGAGCGTGTGATGTGTAACCTTGCCGATTATTTCGTACAGCAGGGGCATCAGGTCACTCTCGTTACCCAGTACCGGAGGGAGGATGAATATCCCTTAAATCCGAAGGTAAAAAGAATATTGTCGCAGATTACACCGGAGGAAATGGGAAGCAGCCGGATTTCAAACTTTATCCGCCGTTTTCAGAAGCTAAGAAATATCTGGAAAACGGAGAAGCCGGATGCCATTCTGGTATTTATCGGAAAGAATAATTTTATGGCGCTTTTGACGGCATGGGGCCTGCATATTCCGGTTGTGGTATCGGTACGGGCTGATCCGAATCAGGAGTATCCGAACCGCTGGATGCGTTTTATGGCACGTCACCTGTTTAAGAAAGCAGCCGGAGTAGTCCTTCAGACCAGGGAGTGTATGGAGTTCTTCCCGAAGGCCGTGCAGCGGAAATCTGTGATTCTCCATAATCCTGTAAATGAGGTATTCTTTGAAAATCCTTATGAAGGGGATCGGGAACACACGATAGTCACAGTAGGAAGAATAGATGAAAACAAGAATCAGGCGCTTCTCTTACGGGCTTTTGCACAGATTGCAGAAAACTATCCGGATTACCGGATCATTCTTTATGGAAGAGGAGATCAGGAGGAAAACTTAAAGCAGCTTGCAAGGAACTTAGGGCTTGCAGATCAGATTACTTTTGCCGGAAATGCATCTGATGTGGCAGATCAAATTAAAAAAGCAGGTGTTTTTGTGTTGACGTCCAATACGGAAGGAATGCCGAATGCATTGCTTGAAGCTATGGTATTGGGACTTCCGGTTATTGCAACAGATTGTCCCTGTGGTGGTCCAAGAGACCTGATTGACCATGGCAGGAATGGATTGCTGACCCCGGTCAGAGATGTGAATAAAATGAAAGAAAACCTGCAATTCGTGTTAAATGACTCGCAAAATGCATATCAAATGGGACAGAACGCGAGAAAAACAACAGATATTTATCGTGAGAAAATTGTTTACCGGGAATGGATGGATTATCTGATGAGTGTGACAAGGAAAAACAAATAATCCAGTAATGCTCAACAACTGGAAGCAGCTTATAAATGATCTCAAGACGAAAAACGGAGAAAAAATATGTGTGGAATCGCTGGATTCTGTAATTTTCACGGATCCGTGAAAATGCAGGAAGAAAATTTGGAAAAAATGAAACAACGAATGCTTCACCGTGGTCCGGATGCCGGGGGAAGCTATGTCTCAGAGGATGGTAAGGTAGCATTGGGACACAGGAGACTGTCCATTGTGGATCTTTCTGAAGCCGGCCTTCAACCCATGAAATCCCATAGCGGTCGTTATGTTATGGTGTATAATGGGGAAATATATAACTATAAGAAGCTTTCCCAAAAGCTTCTGGAAGAAAAGAAAGTGGACCGGTTCCGGGGAACCTCCGATTCCGAAGTGATTCTGGAGGCGTTTGAAGCCTATGGCGTGGAAGAGACGATTGCACAATGTAAGGGAATGTTTGCGATCGCTCTTTATGATACGAAGGAGCAGAAGTTATATCTATTGCGTGACCGTATCGGGGAAAAGCCCTTATATTATGGCTTTATGGGAGATACCTTTGTATTTGCTTCTGATATAGCCTGTATTGCTTCTCTGGATGGATTTCAGAATCCCATTCATAAAGATGTACTGGGCATTTACTTTATTCATGGATATATTCCGGCACCCTATTCCATTTATGAGAATATCTATAAATTAGAACCGGGATGCATATTGGAAATTAAATCACCATTTAACAAATACAGCATCTCAACCTACTGGTCCATCAAAGAGGCAGCACAACATGGACAGGAGCATCTGTTCAAGGGAGCGTATGAAGAGGCGGTGGATGAACTGGAACGCCTGTTAAAGGCATCCATTCAGGACCAGATGATGGCGGATGTACCGGTTGGAGCCTTTTTATCTGCAGGAATTGACAGCAGTACGGTAGTTGCCCTGATGCAGTCCCTGCATCCGGATAAGGTTAAGACCTTTACCATCGGCATGGAGGATGAAAAGTACAACGAAGCTGTCTATGCGAAGGAGATTGCCGCCCATCTGGGAACGGAGCATACCGAACTCTACATTACGGAGGAGGATGCCAAGGGCGTTATCCCGAAGCTTCCCTTTATTTTTGGAGAGCCGTTTGCAGATTCTTCCCAGATTCCGACTTATCTCGTAAGTAAGATGACGAGAGAGCATGTGACGGTATCTCTTAGTGGAGATGGTGGGGATGAATTATTCTGCGGATACAATTCCTATGCGTCAGTGGACCGGATCTGGGGCAAAATGAAGAGTGTGCCATATGGAATCCGGAAACTGGCAAGTGAACTGGTACTGCATAGTCCTCTTGCCAATAAGGAGATTTACCGGGTTAAAGGAACACTCCTTGGGGCCAAGGGTCCATCCGATCTTTACCGGTTATCCATGGAAAGGGAACCACTAATTAAGGATATTACGTTATCTAAGAAAGAAATTCCATATAAATACACCGAGTATGATCCCGGATTTTTAAAAGAAACAAACCATAACATTATGTTGATGGACATGCTGATGTATCATCCGGACGATATTCTTGTGAAAGTAGACCGGACGGCGATGGCTGTTTCATTGGAAACCCGTGTTCCGATGCTGGATAAAGATGTGGTAGAATTTGCATGGACGCTTCCGGTTGAGTTTGAACGGCAGAACGGCGTGGGAAAACGGATTTTAAGAGACGTCCTGTACCGCTATGTCCCGAAAGAAATGATGGAACGTCCCAAAAAGGGATTTTCCATTCCTATCCAGAAATGGCTGAAGGAAAAGGGACTCCGTGAATGGGCTGAGAATCTGATCGATCGGAAGACGCTGATGAAGCAGGGGATTCTCGATCCGGATGTTGTCTGGAAAATGTGGACAGACTTTATCGAAAAAGATGAATGGAGAATTCAGATCTGGTATGTTCTGATGTTCCAGGAATGGATGAGTTATGTACTTTAATTCCTATGTGTTTATCCTGTTCTTTCTGCCTCTTTCTGTGATCGGATATTTGCTGTTACAGAAAAAAGGATACCGAAAGGCGGCAGCTGTTTATATCATTGGAATGACACTGTGGTTCTGTGGATATGGAAGTCCATGGAATGCAGTGATTTTTGTGTTACTTATTTTTATGAACTATGGATTCGTTATCCTGATCAGACAAAAAGAGAACAGTTCGGATGCAGCAGACGATGCCAAAACTTTAGGTGACACGAAAAATAAAAGCAGGCAGAAAAAAATCGGACTCACAGCAGCAATTCTACTGGATGTTGCAGTTCTGGTCTTTTTTAAGTTCTCCGGTAAGCTTCCCCTTGGAATCAGCTTTTATACTTTTCAGTTAATTGCGTATCTTGTGGACACTTATCGGGGAAAATGTGAAGACCAGACCTTTTTTGAGTATCTGCAGTTTATGTGCTTCTTTCCACGGTTCCTGCAGGGACCTATTGTGCTGCAGGAGGATTTTATTCCACAGCTCCGGGAAGAAAACAGGAGCGTTCCTTCTTATGATCATTTAGGAAGAGGACTATATAGCTTTGCCCTCGGACTTGGAAAGAAGGTTTTGCTTGCAGATTCCCTGGCGAAAATTGTCAGTCAGGGATATGCGGATGTAACAGCCTTAAATTCAATAGAAGCGTTGCTTGTTATGGTCTGCTATTCACTGCAGCTTTACTTTGATTTCAGCGGTTATTGTGATATGGCATCCGGGATTGCCCTGATGTTTAACCTGAATCTTCCGGTGAACTTTCATTCGCCATACAAAGCAGCTTCCATTTCGGAATTCTGGGACCGATGGCATATGACATTGACCAGATTCTTTACGCGGTATGTGTATATTCCGCTGGGAGGAAGCCGGAAGGGAATGGCAAGAACCCTGCTTAATATTATGATTGTTTTCCTGTTAAGTGGTTTCTGGCATGGAACGAACTGGACCTTTCTTGTCTGGGGAGCGCTCCATGGTTTGTGCATGGTCTTTGAACGGGTCACCGGATGTGAGAAGTGGAAGCTTCCCCATGCGTTGAAAGTATCATGGACCTTTGTGCTTACGACCTTTGCGTGGAGTATTTTCCGGGCAGAGTCCCTGACACAGGCAGGACAGCTTTGGAACCGCCTTTTCATCGGTGGAATCGGTAAGATAAGCGAACAAATAACAAGTGTTTTCAATGATGCGGTGGAAATCCGGTTTCTCGTAAGAACGAAGCTTTCCCCTTTTCTTTCGGAACATCCGGGAGTGCCGGCCGTAGTGATGACCGTGATACTTCTGGCAGCCTGCTTCTTTATGAAAAATACTGCACAGAAGACAGAGCAGATGAAGTGGAATGCATGGAAAATGCTTGTGACAGCAGGTTTATTGTTCTGGAGCGTGATGTCCCTTGCAGATATTACACAGTTTTTGTATGTGAATTTCTAAAAAACTAGCCACTGATTGCAATACAAATATTAAATCATAATTTAATTAAAGAGATAAACTTGAAAAGTAAGAATAAAATTGGTAAATCCGGGAAAGGAGGACAGCAGAGTGAAAACGGCTGAATCATCAGATGATCATACAAAAATCACAGGGGCAGAGAATAATTACAAGGCTAAACGCTGGTTTTACGGTACATTGGCATGGCTGGCAGTTTTACTCATTGGCATTGCTGTCATCGTGATTATTGTGGATCCTTACTTTCATTACCATAAGCCACTGTCCGTTTTGTCTTACCGGATTTATGAGGAACGTTACGTCAATGACGGAATTTCGCGGCATTTTACCTATGATGCGGTGATCACCGGAACCTCCATGTCCCAGAACTTTAAGACAAGTGAACTTGACGAATTATTCGGTACGCAATCCGTGAAGGAACCCTTTTCCGGTGCGGGATTTAAAGAATTGAGTGAGAGTCTGGATCGGACGCTGCAGTATGGGCAGGAGATTAAAATGGTGGTGATGCCGCTGGATTACAATGCTCTTCTTCAGGATGCGGACTGGGAGAAATATGAGGAATACCCGACCTATCTGTATGACAACAATATATTTAATGACACGCGTTATGTATGGAACAAAGCGATTTTCTATCATGGAGCTGTGGCAGATCTGCTGAGAACCATAAGTGGAGAACCGACGACTACCATGGATGAGTATTCTGCCTGGGTACGGGAGACGGGCCTTAAACATATCATGTACTCTTATGCCAGAGAAGACCAGCATCCGGTAGAGGATCCTTCCTTTAATGAGGAAGACCGCAGAATGGTAGAAGAAAATATCTCCAGGAATATTGTTGATCTGGTGAACCGTTATCCGGATACGGAGTTTTATTTCTTTTATACGCCATATAGCATTTGTCATTTTGATGGATTGCATATACAGAACACTTTGACAAAACAGTTTGAAGCAGAAAAAGTATCCACAGAACTTTTGTTGCAATGCCCGAATGTAAAGTTATATAATTTCTTTGACCAGACGCAGGTGATCTGCAATCTGGATTATTACAATGATACTCTGCATTATTCTGCTGAAGTAAATTCCCTGATTCTGAACTGGATGAAGGAGGGAACAGGGCTCATTACGAAAGACAATTATGAACAGAAGCTTTCGGAAGAAGCAGATTATTTTAACCATTATGATTATGACAGCATTTATGCAGCACTGAGCGAGGTGACGCCATGATAATCATTCGTATGTCCGGGGGGCTGGAGCGTCAGATGTTCCAGTATGCTTTATATTTAAAGCTTACCGCAATGGGACGTGAAGTAAAATTTGATGATATTAATGAATATCGTGATGAAAGGGCAAAACCGATCATGCTTTCGGTATTTGGACTGACCTATCCGCGGGCCACCTGGAACGAAATTAATGCATTTACCGACGGCTCTACAAAATTATGGGATCGTCTGCGGAGAATCTTTGGCAGACGAAGAATGAATATTTATCGGGAAAAGGGATATTTCGATCCACAGGTACTTGCCATGGAAGAGGGGTATCTGGATGGGGCCTTTCAGAGTGAAAGATATTTTGAGGATATGAAGGAAGAGGTACGGAATGCGTTTCAGTTTCCGGATCTTGCAGAGATGCATCTTCCACAGCCGATTTATGATTCTACGATAGAGCTTCTTGGGCGGATCAGAGAGACAAAAGCGGTTGGAATACATATCCGGCGAAGTGATTCAAGACCGAATGAAGAATTGTATGAGAATATCTGTACACCGGATTATTACCGTGCAGCAGTGAATTATATACAGGAACGATGCCCGGATGCCACTTATTACATTTTCAGTAATGAACCAAAGTGGATTAAAGGGTGGATGAAGGATCTGATTAAGAGTCAGATTACCGAAGAGATGACCAGAGAGCAGATTGTGGCGATCCGGAAGAAATTTGTGATGGTACAGACCAATACAGAATATACCTCATATCTGGATTTACTGCTTCTTCAATCCTGTAAGCATAATATTATTTCTAATTCCAGTTTTAGCTGGTGGGGTGCATGGCTGAATGATCATGGAGATAAAATTGTCATTGCACCCACACCATGGATGAACAATTCCCAGGGGGAGGAAATTTATACCGAAGGAATGGTTCTGATTAACGGAAAGGGTAAAGTGGAACACAGGGTAAAATAAATGGATATCATTCGTATGGAAGGTGGATTGGGAAATCAGCTTTTTCAATATGCCTTATACCGGCAGCTACAGTCTATGGGCAGGACGGTTAAGATGGATGTAACAACCGAATATGGAAGAGAACACGACAGACAGCAGATGCTGTGGGCATTTGATGCGGTTTATGAGGAAGCCACGCAGGATGAAATCAACCGCCTGACAGATGGCTTTATGGATCTTTCGTCGAGAATCCGCAGAATACTTATCGGGCGCAGGACGAAAAAGTATGCAGAGGCAGACAGCAATTTTGACCCACAGGTACTTTTAAAGACGCCGGTATATCTGACGGGATACTTCCAGAGCAATAAGTATTTTAAGGATGTGGAAGAAATACTGCATACGGAACTTAAATTTTCCGACCGGATTTACGATGGAATTTCAAAAGCGTTGACAGACAAAATCAGGAATTATCAGAAGCGGATCCATGAGGCAGAATCGGTATCACTTCATGTCCGCCGTGGGGACTACCTGAATCATCCGGAAATGTATGGCGTGAGCTGTACAACAGAATATTACAGGGCGGGTGTGCACTATATCAGGGAGCGTCACCCGGGTGCGAAATTCTTTGTCTTTACGAATGATCCGGTCTGGACCGAAAAGTGGATTCGGGAGAATTTTCTGGGTGATTTTACGCTGGTACAGGGAACAAGTGAAGAAACGGGATATCTGGACCTGATGCTGATGAGCCAGTGTAAGCACCAGATCATGGCAAATTCCAGCTTTAGCTGGTGGGGCGCATGGCTTAATCCGAATAAAGACAAGATTGTAGTGGCTCCTGAGCCGTGGTTGGGGGACCGGGAGTGCAGGGATATTTATACGGAGGGAATGATCCGGATTAATCCGGAAGGAATAGTCCGGCATAAAGAAAGGATATCAGAAGAATGATGCAGGAAAATATACGGGTTTCTGTGATTGTAGCAGCTTACAATATTGAAAAATATCTGGCAAGGTGCCTTGATAGTATCTGCAGTCAGACTTACCATAATCTTGAAATTCTCGTTGTGGACGATGGCTCTACAGACAAGACACCACAGATCTGTGATGAATATGCTGCAAGGGATGAGAGGATCCGGGTAATTCACCAGAACAATATGGGACTATCCGGAGCCAGAAATTCTGCATTGAAAGCGGCTTCGGGAGAGTACATCGGTTATGTGGATGGGGATGACTATATTGAACCGGACATGTATGAAAATATGCTGGATGCCTGCCTGCAGAATGAGGCACAGCTTGCCATCTGTTCTTACCGGCAGATCGGCAGTGAAAAAGAGAAGAATTCATTCAGCGGAAAACGGTATCCTTTAACAAGGGAAGAGGCTCTGGAAATCTATATCTGTGATAATAAACCGTATCATATTTATAATGCGGTATGGAGTAAATTGTTCCGACAGGATATTGTGAAGGATGCCATGTTTCCGGTCGGGCATAAATCTGAAGATATTCCTTATACCACGAAGGCACTCATTAACGCACAAAGATGTGTGTTCCTGGATAGTCCCTATTATAACTATGTGGCAGACCGGGAAGACAGTATTATGAACCAAAACATCCATGAACGCCGGTTTAACGATGAAATTCCTTTCTGGAAGGAACAGCAGGGATATTTGTATGGAGTGGGAATGAAGGAACTGGCTGATAAAGCATCTTACCAGTTTTATCGCAGAATGCTTTATTATTTTCTTGATTTTAAAAAGCGGAAAATGGGAGAATCCGCATGGCAGTTGATTCAGATGCTCCGGGAAGATCAGAAGAAAATTAAGGCAATCTATAAAAACAGTTATGTAGCAATGGGGGATAAGGTGAGAATGCACATTGCACTTCATACACCGGGACTTTATTATGTTCTGGTACGTGCATATGATAAATTTGTGATTCCGTTGCGGCAGCAAAAGAAGGCGGCAGAATGATCTGAGGATCATCTGACCGCCTCCGTTTGCTTAATAATCGCAATTATGGTATAATATTTAAATCTATGCAATATTGCAAAATAAAAGAAATTAAGGTAGAGCTTATATGAAACAGCCCAATTTACTAAAAAAAATTAATGGAATCTTTGATAAGAAACAGAAACGACAATTGGTATTATTAGGAATTATGATATTTTTTGGAGGAATTCTGGAAACTTTAGGTGTTAGTACAATGATTCCAGTGGTTACGGTGCTGCTTACACCGGATACATTCCAGGAATATATTGTGAAATATGATTTTTTACAAAATATCTGTAGAGTTTTTAAAATTACAGATGTGAGTCATTTGACAATTTCCTTACTTATCGTATTGATGGCAGTATACGTGATTAAGAACGCATATTTATTATTATTGACATACAAACAAAGTACATTTATTGCACACAGTCGAAATGATATGATTAGCCGGGTGATGGCTGAATTTCTGAATCGTCCGTATGAGCAGTATCTGGGTGCTGATGTTCCAACCGTATTTCGTATTACGGACAGCGATATTCCACAAACATTAGCATTGATGCTGGCTCTATTGTCATTGGCGTCTGAGGTGGTTGTTTCATTCCTGATTTTTGTAGTGTTGCTGTTACAGAATGTGAAGATGACATTATTTGTTATTTTGGTATTTGGTTTACTTACATTGATTATTACCAAAGTTTTAAAGCCAAGGCTTAATAAAATCGGTGTAAAAAATCAAGATATTCAATCAAGAATAGCTAAATGGAGAATACAGGCGATTTATGGATTGAAGGATGTCAAAGTACTCAATAGGGAAGAGTTTTTTATACGAAATTATTATGAGACAGGGAAAACTGGTGCTAACGTTGCAAGAAATTATGTAGTATTAAATAATACGCCCCGTTTACTTATTGAAACAGTGTTTATTGTAAGTATGCTTGGGTACATTGCATTTTACATTAATGCCGGAGGAAATGTTACCAATATGATGGCAACACTTGCAACATTTGGTGTGGCTGCGATTCGTGTGCTTCCAAGTGTAAACCGTATTAATACTTACATTACGGAAATTGCTTATGCAACACCAAGCTTAGATTTCGTATATGATAATTTACAGGAAGGAATGAAGACGAATGCTAAATTGGCAGAGAGAAAAGCAAATTCTCAAAAAGAAAAATTGAAGTTGGAAGATCGAATAGAATTGAAAAATATTTCCTTTCATTATCCAGATACGGAGAAGAATATTTTTACGCACGCCAATATGGTTGTTCCGAAGGGAAAATCTGTAGGAATTATGGGAACATCCGGAGCCGGAAAATCTACAATAGTAGATATTCTGCTTGGATTGTTACATGCGCAGGAGGGGCAGATTACCTGCGATGGTGTAGACATTTTTAAAAATTATGAATCATGGCTTGCACAAATTGGTTATATTCCTCAGAGCATTTACCTGATTGATGAATCTATAAGGGATAATATAGCATTTGGTATTGATGCGGATAAAATTAATGAAAAACGTATATGGGAGGTTTTAGAGGAATCACAGCTGAAAGAGTTTGTGGAAAGTCTGCCGGAAGGACTTAATACTACAATTGGTGATAGGGGAATTCGTTTGTCCGGGGGACAAAGACAACGAATTGGAATTGCCAGGGCATTGTACCACGATCCGGAAATTTTGGTGTTTGATGAAGCAACATCAGCACTGGATAATGAAAAAGAGGCATCTGTTATGGAAGCCGTTAATAGTTTTCACGGAAAGAAAACGATGGTAATTATTGCGCATCGGCTGAATACTATAGAGAAATGCGATATTATCTATAAAGTAGAAAATGAAAAAATTGTGGAATCTTCATTATAAATGTTAGGGATAAAGATGAAAAAAATAAGGCTACCGAATGTAACACTAATTGCTGTTACAAGTGTAAAATTATATGAAACCATAAAGGCGCTGACCTATAGTATGCAGGATATTGAATTTGGAGAAGTTGTTCTGGTAACGCACAGAAAGCCATTGGGACTGCCCAAAGGAATTACGTATAAGCATACAGAGAAGATTACCAATATTGATAAGTTTAACTATCTTATGGCATATGAGCTGGGATCCTACGTGAATACCGACTATATCATTCTGGTGCACTATGACGGATTTATCGTGCATCCGGAAATGTGGAGAAATGAATTTTTGGAATATGATTATATCGGATCACCCTGGCCGCTCCCGACAGCGGAGCATTCCACATATTATGATGAGGATGGAAATGTGTGCCGTGTAGGAAACAGCGTATCTCTACGGAGTAAACGGCTGCTTGAATACCCGAAGAAGGCCGGACTTGAATGGAAGCCGGCATCCGACGGATTTTATAATGAAGATATCTTTTTGTGCTGTATGAATAAAGTGAAAATTGAGAAGGCCGGTATGAAGTTTGCCCCAATTGAGGTGGCGAGATTGTTTGGAAGAGAGCATACCATACCGGAAACAGAAGGAGTAACTCCATTTCTGTTTCATAAGTGGTGGGGAGAAAATAAAGATTTCCCCAAATTTGAAAATCCTTTTACAAAAATCTGGCTTACCATGAAAGCCATCCGGCGTAAACTGATGTTTTGGAGAGATTGGAGTTAGTGTATGATCATTGATTGTGTGCCATTTTTTAACGAACTGGATATTTTGAAGCTTCGCCTTCATATTCTGGATCCACTGGTGGACCGGTTTGTGATTGAAGAGGCGACGCATACCTTTTCCGGGATGCCTAAGGAGTTGTGTTTTGAGAAGAATAAGCAGATGTTTGCAGAATTTCTCCCTAAAATCACATATCTGATAGTGGATAATTCTCCGGAAGAATTATCTACCCATGAAAGGGATAAATTTCAGAAAAATGCATTAGCGGAAGCACTTACGGATGTTTCACAGGAGGATGTCCTGATTTTGAGTGATGTGGATGAAATTCCCAATCCGAAGGTGTTAAAAGAGATTATCGAACAATTTGATCCGGATAAAGTATACCATCTGGCACAGAGAAATTTTTACTGTTATCTCAATATGGAGGAAATTTCGGGAAATCTGCTTTCCATTACGGGAGAATTCCCTGGTGTACAGCGCAGAATGTGGCTTGGAACGAAGGTGTTTGCCAAAAGAAATATTCCGGAAAGCGGAATTATTGATCTGCGGGAAGTGGCGCCGACTGATCCAAGAAGTATCCGGGTAGCAGATGGTGGCTGGCATTTTGGGTATATGGGAAGCTGTCATGAAACGGATGTTTCTAAAAGAGTCGGAGAGAAGGTAGTTGCGGCAGCCCACCAGGAGTACAATAAGGAAGATGTTCTGGCAGAGGTAAAGGACCGTCTGATTCTGGGAGAGGATATTTTTGGAAGAAATGCCCAATTTGACTGGGCGGTAATTGATGATACTTATCCGCAGTATTTGCGGGATCACCGGGCAGAGTATGATTATCTGATTATGCCGCCGATCAGTGAAGGCAGAAAGGCATGGGTCAGGGTATGGATGCCGGTAAAACGGTTCTGCCGTAAAGTACGTAGAAAGATTCGTCGTGTCTGCCGCAGGAGGTAAGGAATGAATCAGAGAAATAAGATTGCAACAGTATATGGATTATGGTTTGCAGACCTTGTTGGAATTGTGATTTCCTTTGTGCTTGCGACTTATATCCGATTCCGGAATTTCCGGGATATGGAGGACAAGGGGATTCACTTTCAGGTGTGTCTCCTGCTTTTGCTTGTCTGTACCATTTATACCTTTTTCCTTGACTGGAACCGGGATTTCGTGAAGAGAAAGACTGCAAAAGAATTTGTGGCAATTGTACAATACGAAATCATTATGTTTCTTGGTGTGCAGCCGATCATGTATTTCCTGAAGTGGTCGGACAAGTTTTCGCGTTGGGTGATGATTATTTTCCCTGTCGTGAATATTGTGGTGACATTGCTGATTCATCTGGTGATTAAAAAGGCGGTAAAGCTCCATTACCGGTCGGAATCAACGAGAATTAAAGTCCTTGTGATTACGCAGAAGTCGCTTCTTGCCGAAGTTATGGAGAAGCTTAAAAAGGAACTTGATGTCAGCTATCAGATTGTGGATGCGGTATGTATGGAGGAGTTAAAGTCAAACTTCCTGGAAGAGGCAACCCTGATGGCATTGGATGAGGTATTTATTTATGCTCCGGATATGCTGCAAAAGAAGGTACAGGAGATCATAGGAAGCTTTGATGAAATGGGCGTCAACTGTCATTTCTGCGTGGAACTGCCGGGGGCTGACAGCAGCCGGACGAAGATTGACAGTTTTGGCAATTATCCGGTTATCACCTATACCAGATTCCGCAGCAGTTATAAGCGGCTGTTGATAAAGCGCGTAATGGATATTGTAGGAGGTCTGGTCGGACTTTTGATTACGGCGGTTTTCTTCCCGTTTGTGGCGATTGCGATTAAGCTGGATTCACCGGGACCGGTGCTTTTTTCCCAGATCCGGATCGGGCGGAACGGCAGACGGTTTAAGATTTATAAATTCCGTTCCATGTACATCGATGCGGAGGAACGTAAGAAGGAACTGCAGTCCCAGAATGAAGTTAAGGGACTGATGTTTAAGATGGAAAACGATCCCCGTATCACGAAGGTCGGAAAATTTATCCGGAAAACGAGTATTGACGAACTGCCACAGTTCTATAATGTGGTTAAGGGCGATATGAGCCTTGTGGGAACAAGACCTCCCACAGAGGATGAGTTCGAAAAGTATAACCAGTATTACCGCCGCAGAATCAGCATGACACCGGGACTTACCGGCATGTGGCAGGTCAGCGGCCGGAGTGAAATCGAGAACTTTGACGATGTTGTGAAGTATGATTTACAGTATATTGATAATTGGTCTTTATGGCTGGATATTAAAATCCTGTTTAAGACCATCTGGGTGGTATTTGCAGGGAAAGGCTCCAAGTGATGGATGATCGAATCAAGGTGTTAATGGTTGGGCCGGATCGCAGTGTACATGGCGGAATATCCGGGGTAGTGAATAACTATTACGACGCCGGAATTACCGAAAAAGTGGATCTTAACTACATTGGAACGATGGTTGAGGGAAGCAAGCTCCGCAAGCTCTGGCAGGCTGTGAAAGCCTATATAAAGTTCCTGAAGCTGTTACCGGAATATCAGATTGTGCATGTGAATGTGGCATCGGACAGCAGCTATTACCGGAAGTCCCTGTTCATTAAAGCAGCAAAGCGTGCAGGTAAGAAGATCGTCATTCACCAGCATGGCGGCGATTTTGAAACCTTTTATGAAAAGGAACAGAATGACAGGGGAAGAGCAAAGATCCGTCAGGTGCTTAGCATGGGGGATGTGTTTCTGGTATTGGCTCCCGCATGGAAGAATTTTTTCCAAAATTTGATTCCGGAGGAGCGTATCGTGGTATTTCCGGATACGATTTCGATTCCGGCAAGGTACCAAAAGGAATATGGAAAACAGAGAGTTCTGTTTCTTGGAAGATTGTGCAAAGCAAAGGGAGTTGGGGAACTGATTCAGACTATGGCAGAACTGCATTCCGAATTTCCGGCAGCCAGACTACTGCTTGGAGGGATCTGGGAGGATCAGGAATTAAGAACCCTTGCACAGCGTTATCCGGAATTCGTTACGGAGCTTGGATGGATATCAGGAAAGGCGAAACAGGAATATCTGGACATATGTGATATTTTTGCATTGCCCTCCTATTTTGAGGGACAGTCCATTGCGATATTGGAAGCAATGGCGCATTGCTGTGGAATCGTTGCATCGGATACCGGTGGAATTCCGATGATGATTACAGATGAACAGACAGGTCTCCTTGTACCACCGGGAGATAAAGAAGAGTTGAAAAAAGCTTTGCGAAGGATGCTGGAAAATCCGGAGCTTTGCAGAAAGTTAGGGGAAAATGCCCACCGCAAAGCGGAGAGCGGGTTCTCGATTGAAAGCAGTATTGAACAGCTAGTATCAATATACAGAGATCTGTTATCGGAATAAAATGAGAATCAGAAATGATGAAAGTAACCGTAACAGATCAGGAGAAGCAAACAGAATGGATCAGGAAAATAATTATAAAGTAAGTATTATTGTACCGGTTTATAACACCATAAAATATTTGAAAAAGTGTGTAAATTCACTGGTTGCACAAACCTATCAAAATGTGGAGATCCTTCTTATAGATGATGGGTCTACAGATGACAGCGGGGCATTGTGTGACTGGTTTGCCAACAAATATCCGCAGATCCGGGTGTTTCATAAAGAAAACGGAGGTCTGGTTTCTACATGGAAATATGGGGTAGAACATAGTACCGGAGAATATCTCTGCTTTGTGGACAGCGATGACTGGGTGGATTCCGGGATGATTGCGGAAATGGCAGAAAAGATAACGGGAAGTGAACGAGAGATTATTTCCAGTGATTACGTGATTGAGCGTGATGATGGAACAAGTGAAGCCGTTTATCAGAGGCTTACTCCCGGGGAATATGACAGGGAAGCATTACTTAAGAAGGTACTGCCTTATATTCTTGGGCAGGAGCACCGTTATGTGACGATTTCCCGCTGCATGAAGCTTTTTTCCAAAGCACTGATCTTGAAGAATATGCATTATTGCGATCCTTCCATCAGAATGGGTGAGGATACTACAATTACACTTCCCTGCCTGCTGGACTGTGACAGGCTGGTCATTATGGATCATAAAACCTATTATCACTATCTGTATGTGAAAGAATCGATGATTCATCAGTATGATAAGGGACTTTATGAGAATAACCGGAAGCTACGGGGAATTATTAGCCATATTTTAGAAGAAAAATGCTGTAATACCAACGAAATACCCATGCCGGATTATGCATGGATGCTGGATCAGGCAGACCGGGAGTATATTTTCCTGCTGCTGCTTGCCCTTAAGAATGAAGCGAGAGGCAATCCATCCGGATATAAAAAGAACATCCGGGAGATCTGTAATGATCTGGAGGTGAAGGCACTGGTACAGAAGGCGGCAGTCGAGATCCATGAAAAGTCCAATCTGCTTCTTTATCTGGTGCTTCTGCATCCGAATGCATTTATGATCCGGGTATTGCGGATGGCTATGGTCTGGTATTACCGCTAAGGACATCGGAGCATATAAATTTTAGTTATAATATAATAAGTAGTTATATTGATTGATTTATTGTGGAGAAACGAATGCAGCCACTGATTAGTGTGATTGTTCCCGTTTATAACGGAGAACTGTATCTGAAAAACTGCATAGAGAGTATTGAAGCACAGAGCTATGAGCCTTTGGAAATTATTGTGATTAATGACGGTTCTACAGATGGAACGGCTGAGGTCTGTGAGAAGCTTGCGCAAAGCTATGAGAATCTGTCTTTTATCACAACAGAGGATCTTGGGGTGGCGGCATCACGGAATCATGGGATTGCACTTGCGAAGGGAGAACTACTTACCTTTGTGGATGCCGATGACCGGATACATCCCCAGATGCTGCAAAGATTATATGAAGCGATCGAACAGACCGAAAGTGATATTGCCGGATGCCGGTTTACCATTTGGAATACGGAACGGGAATGGAAAATTGCAGCCAACTCGGTTCCGGTAAGTGAGCAGACGCATAAGGTGTATGAGAAACAGGAATATCTGAAGGACCAGATTTTGTGCGGAAACAGCCGGTGCTGGAGCAAATTGTACCGGAAAGCTTTGCTGGAACAGAGACATGCCGGACGGTGGTTCCGGGAAGGAATGACCATCGGAGAAGATATGCTCTTTCTTATGGATCTGCTGCCGGAAGCAGGAACGATTGTTGAGATTGATTTTCATGGATATGGATATTATCAGAACCCACAGGGAGCTATGAACCGCACGTTCCGCCCGGAATATATGGACCAGATCCGCTGCTGGGAGATTGCCCGGGAACAGGTACGGAAGCTCCTTCCGGAATGCGAGAGCAAGGCAACCTCGATCTTATTAATTTCCATTATGTTGACGGTTGGGAAACTGGCGGGACTGCCTTCCGGGGAGCGGAAGCAGTTTAGAGGGTATGTGAAGGAATGTCGTGAAAAGCTTTTCAAGGAACGACAGGATCGTGAAGCTATGAAATTACTTTCTAAAGGGTACCAATTCAAAGTAAGATTATTCGCCGCAACGCCCGGACTTTATTTATGGTGCTATCATTTAAGAAAGCGTTAAAGGTGTTGTTATACGCAGAATATAGATAAAAAGAAGGAACTATATGAAGGGGAATCATCAGAATCAGATTATTTTATATATGCATGCAGGCAGCGGCAATCATGGCTGCGAGGCGATTGTGAACAGCCTGTGCCACATGATGAAAGAAGACGCTGTACTGGTATCCTATCGGGGGAACGAGGACGGGCAGTATACCTTGAAGGACCTGTGTGAAATCAAACAGGAACGTAGCTTTGAGGAGCATAAGCTGGCACACATAGCTTATTATGCGTATCGTATGCTTACCAAGGATGCAGCAAGCTTCCTGCGTTACCGTTATGAGGATATTTTTGAGAAACCCATGTCTCCGCTTGCTATTTCGATTGGAGGAGACAATTATTGCTATGACAGTATGCTTTCAGACCTGCGTCTTGCCAATCTCGCATTTACACAGAAAGGAACGAAGACCGTTTTACTGGGATGTTCCATTGAACCGGAACTGTTGAAGAGCGGACAGGGGACAAACCGGATTTTAGAGGATTTAAGCCATTATCATCTGATTATTGCAAGAGAGTCCCTGACCTATAATGCTTTGTGCGCTGCTTTTGAAAAAAGACAGGAAGAGGGCAATCATAACAATAGCAATAATACGACACGGGATACTTTGGCGATCCCCAGAATTGTTCAGATACCGGATCCGGCTTTTACCCTGGGGTATGTCAGGAAGAAGGTGCCCGATGGATTCTGGAAGGGCAATACGGTAGGAGTGAATGTCAGTCCGCTCATTCAGAAAAGCGAATCCGTACCGGACATTACGATGAAATGTTATGAAGAGCTGATTGAGTGGATTATTGAGCATACGGATATGCAGATTGCATTAATTCCTCATGTGGTGTGGAAGAATAATGATGACCGGAAGCCGCTTTCCGAGCTTTATGAAAAATATAAATCGACCGAACGCCTTTTGCAGATTCCGGACGGCAGCTGTGAAGAACTGAAGGGATATATCAGTCAGTGCCGTTTCTTTGTCGGAGCACGGACGCATGCAACGATTGCAGCATATTCCACCTGTGTACCGACACTGGTGGTTGGCTATTCCGTTAAAGCGGCCGGAATTGCACAGGATTTGTTTGGAAGTACCGATCGCTATGTACTGCCGGTACAGAGCCTTAAGGATCCCCAGGATCTGGTTCAGGGCTTTCAGTGGCTGATGGAACAGGAGGATTCGATCCGGGAGCATCTGCAAAGGAAGATACCGGACTATCAGAGACAGGCACTCCAAACAGGAGACGAGATTAATCATTTATGGGAAGAGTTAAAGCAGCAGCAAGAAACATCATATTCGGATACATCGGCAACCTGACCACCCAGTTACTCGGGTTTGTTCTGCGTACGATCTTTATCCAGCATCTGGGACAGACGCTGAATGGAGTAAATGCTTTATATACCGGTATTCTGTCGGTATTGTCCATGGCAGAGCTGGGAATTGGTACGGCGCTGAACTACAGCTTATATAAGCCGGTGATTCATAAGGATTATGAGAAGATCAAGTCTTATATGCTTCTGTATAAGAAGGCCTACCGGGTTATCGGGTTCGTGGTAGCGGGAATCGGACTTGTGATTGTACCCTTCCTGCCGTATCTTGTGAAACAGCCGGAAGGAGTAACACTCCGGGATCTGACGCTGTATTATCTGATCTTTCTGTTTAATACGGGGAGTTCTTACTTTGTGGCATATAAGTACAGTCTGGTGAATGCCGAGCAGAAGAACTATATTCAGACGAATATCATCACCGTGACTAAGATGATTACGGTAACCCTGCAGATCATTGTCATTTTGACAACGGGCAATTTTTATGCATATCTGCTGACCGCAGCAACCGTAGAACTGCTGCAGAAGATCTTTGTCAGCCGGTATTTGAACAATATGTATCCCTATCTGAAGGAAAAGGAGATCAAGCCTCTTACCAAAGAGGAGGTCGGGGAAGTTGTTAAGAAAACCAAGGCACTTGTCCTTCATAAGGTGGGAGATGTGGCACGGCTTCAGACGGATGCCATGATTATTTCCGGGTTTATTAATGTGACGTTAAGCGGAATTGTAGATAACTACAATCTGGTGATTTCTTCGGTTTCAAACTTTGTAAATATTATTTTTAACTCAGTGTTGTCGAGCTTTGGTAATCTCATTGCAACGGAAAGCCGGCAGAAGCAGTATGAAATCTTTAAGGTATACCGATTTTTCGCCTGCTGGATCTATGGATTTTCTGCAACGGGATTTTTACTGTTGCTGACACCGCTTGTCTTGCTGTGGCTGGGACCCGACAATGTTCTCCCGGTGGCAGCAGTAAGCTGTATTTTAATTGACTATTACTTTAAAGGAGAACGGATTGTGCTGTCGAATTTCAAGACGGCAGCAGGGGTGTTTGAACAGGATAAGTACCTTGCATTGATTCAGGGAGCAGTGAATCTGGTGATATCCATTATACTCGTACAGCGGATCGGGCTTGCCGGAGTATATATCGGAACGATTGTTTCCGGACTCATTGCCAATATTACGAAACCGATCATTATTTATCGGGTCTGTTTTGAGATCAAAGCAAAAGGCTATTTTCTGGATTCTGCCAGGTTCCTTGCCGTACTTGGTGGAACATTTGCAATCCTTTATGGGATCCGCAGAGTGCTTATGCCGCAGGTCAGTATTCTGTCATTTGCAATTATGTTTGTTGCGATCTGCGTGATCTTTAATGGGATATTTCTCCTTGTGTTCGGCAGAACGCAGGAGTTTCAGTATCTGTGGGGAATTGTGAGAAGAAAGATGAAGAAACGTTAGGAGGTTTGCCTATGGTAGAAATGGTCAGAAAAGCACAGGATCAACTGCTTCATTATCCAAAGAGAAGCGCAGGATCCGAAGTGAAACGAATGATACGTCAGTTATTGGGACAAAAGGCAGCACCGAAAGACCGCTTTAACTGGCCCAATGGTTTGCTTGCAAAAGCATTGATTGACTATTACTATGCACATCAGAATTCGGAAGAGGCAAGAGAAATACTGGATTGCCTTAAGAAATATTGTGACCGGTTTATTCATAGAAAATGTAAAATGTATTATCTGGATGATGCGTTAAGTGGACTTGCACTCATTGAACTGCATCAGATGACAAAGGACGAGAAATATAAGCAGGCAGCAGACGCCGTAGCACAATATTTGTTTCAGCATGAAACCGATGATATGGGAAGTCTGCTTTACCGCCCCGCACAGCAGAACGGATACATATTTGCAGATATGATCGGTATGGTCTGCCCGTTTCTCTGTAAATATGGAGTTACCTATGACAGCAATGCAGCAATAAATCTTGCTGTGACGCAGATTACGAATTTCATTGCCTATGGTATGGATGAAAAGACCGGATTGCCTTATCATGGCTACGAATTGGAAAGTGGTATGAAATACGGGGTGATTGGCTGGGGAAGAGCGGTCGGCTGGCTGATGATCGGAATGTCGGAGACACTGGCTTTGTTAGAAGAAAGCAGGCCGAGCTATGAAGCAATAAAACAGGCATACCGCCGTATGGTGGATAAAGTAGAGGCTTATCAGCTTGCCGGTGGATGGTATACCTGGCAGCTTCCGGCCAAGGAAGGTCCGGTGGATACTTCTGCGACAGCGATGATTCTGTATGCCATTTCAAGATCCCTCAATACCAAGGTATTGATTGGCATTCACAAATCCAGAATGCTACGTGGTCTGGAGGCTTTACAGAGCATTGTAACAGATGGGGAAGTTCCGAATGCACTGGCAGAATGTCAGGGCTTCAGCATGTATCCGCAGGTATACGGAAGTTATCCATGGTCACTGGGACCGGCATTATCCTTGTTTGTCATGAATGAAGATCAAAAAGAAGGAAACATATAATATGATTATTATACAGCTTGCCGGTGGACTGGGAAACCAGCTCCAGCAGTATGCACTACATCAGAAATTTAAAAGTCTTGGAGCAGAAGCAAAGCTGGATCTGTCGTGGTTTGAACAATTTAAAACCACAGAACGGAAAAACGGGATTGGTGCTACAACCCGCCAGTGCGAACTGGATTTCTTTGAACATCTGCCATATGAAAGCTGTACGGAGAAAGAAAGAACTGCATTAACCGGCTCACAGGGGCTTGCAGGAAAGCTTCGCAGAAAGCTGCTTCCGCAGACGGTACACTGGTATAAAGAAAAGCAGATGTATGATCCGGAGCTTTTGAATTACCGTGATCGATATCTGTCCGGTTATTTTGCCTGCGAGAAATATTATGCGGATATCCTGCCGGAATTACGGGCGATGATTCGTTTTCCGGAGATTGCGGATGCGCAGAAGAGAATGGCGAATGAAGAGATTCTCAAGAAAATCCGGAACAGCCATGCGGTCAGTGTGCATATCCGCAGGGGGGATTACCTTCAACCGGAGAATGCGGCAATGTTTGGCAATATCTGCACAGAGAAATATTACGAATCCGCATTGGACTACATGAAGGAGAAGATCGAAGATCCTCACTTCTTTATTTTTTCTGATGATGTTGCTTATGTGAGAGAGCATTATCAGGGGGAAGAATATACCATTGTGGATATTAACCATGGGAATGACAGCTTTTATGATATGTATCTGATGAGCCGGTGTGAAGGAAATATCTGTGCTAACTCCACCTTCAGCTTCTGGGGGGCAAGATTAAATGCACGGCCGGATAAGATTATGATTCGCCCAACCATTCAGAAGAACAGTCAGGTATTTGACGAAGCACAGATGAAGGATCTGTGGAAGAACTGGATTTTTATTGATCCACAGGGTAAGCAATATCCTTAAATAGCAGTAAGAAAAGGAAATGTTTGAATGAACAGATTAAAACAGGATTGGAAAAGTACATTAAAGACCGTTGGAACATATAGCTTTTATCTGGCTGTAATCATAGAGCTTATGCTGGTGATTTTGGATAAAAGCGAGTTCCTGTATCCTTTTGAGGGGTGGACTTTCCGGATTACGTTTTTGCTTTGCTTCATCAAGTTTCTATGTGCAGAATGTACGTCAGTATATACCCTGAAGGATAATGTTGCAATTGCTTCTTTCCTGATATTGGGAACGATATCCTATCAGGTTACCGGAAGAAATGATCTTCTCCGAATAGTTCTGTTTCTGGCTGCCTGTAAAGGAGAAGACATGATTCGATGTCTTAAGATGGTTTTCTGGATCACACTTATCGGTTGTACGGGGATTATCCTGTTGTCGATTACCGGTATTTATGGAGCGGCAGCACTGACTAAGGATTATGGACGAGGTGGAGTGGAAACCAGATATATACTGGGCATGGGACATCCGAATGCGCTGCAATGTATGGTGTGGATGCTTACCTCTCTTTCCATGTATCTTTATCATACAAAATGGAAATGGTTCCATTATCTGGCGGTTTGGCTTTTAAACCTGTTGTTCTTTTTCCTGACCGATTCCAAAACATCCATGGCTATTGTTACAGCTGCGATTGTTTTGTTCTTCATTGCAGATCATCTGCATGTAAAATGGGGGAAACGACTGTTTTCGGCAGCCAATATAGCAGCGGTAATCGGAAGTATTATTCTTTCTGTCTTTGTGGCTAAGGATGCAATGTGTCTATGGGATTATTTCTGGGGGGGACCATTAACCGCTAAGGTGAAGATCTATTTGTTATTAAATAAAGTATTGACAGGCAGAATTCATGGTCTGATTGAAACACGTAATCATGAAGGAATTTTGGATACCTGGTCCTTACTTTCCAACCCTCATAACACCTACTATTTTGATATGGGCTGGGTACGGCTTTTCTACTGGTATGGTATTATTCCGGGGATTGTTGTTGTAGTTTGCCTGCTTCTGTTGCTGGTATACTTTTATAAAAGGGACAAAATGTCGGAAATGATATTGTTCTCTACCTATTCAGTGTATACTATTGTAGAGGCACACATTGTTTCTGTATATATTGGAAGAAATTATCTGCTTTTTATTGCAGGAATGTATTTGTGGAAAATGTGGAGTGAAACGAGGAAGCAGGATGAACAAAACTGAAAATACTACAATACAATTATCAGAGCTTATTTATCTGGCTTATTTTACGGTAATGTTCGGAGCCAGAGCAATTGGCTTGTATGAAGGAATGCTGCCGTACAATATTATGCTGGTGACAGGAATGCTGTTATTCCTTCTGAAGATTGCTATGACAAGGCATACATACGGAGAGTATCTGTTGATTGGTGTATTACTTTTCATAAGTCTTATTGTGTATTATAATACAGGAGAGAAAGGGTTACTCCTGTATTTTACCATGATGCTTGGTATGAAGAATGTATCGTTAAAAAGAGTTATGAAATGGGCTGCGGCAATTTTGTCTGTATCTTTCACGGTTCTGGTTTTTCTATCGGTATTTGGTTTAAAGCAGGATATCACTTATCTTCATGATCGTGCAGGATTTGGGCAGGTACTCCGGCATTCTCTGGGATATCCGTATCCGAATACATTGTTTACGACGTATATTGTGCTGATGGTTCTGATTATGTATGTGCTTGGGAAGCAGACGAAAAAACAATTAGTCATAACTTCAACGCTGATGTTTCTTGGAGCTGTTTACATTTATCTTTACTCCTGTTCCAATACCGGGCTGATTGTTGCAACATTTTATCTGCTTGCAAATTTATGGTTACAGTTACGGAATCGTTTGTCTATAGTTGAAAAGATCGTCTTGCTGATGGCATATCCGGGGTGTGCCTTACTTTCTATTGTGGGACCACTTGTCACCTCCGGAAGACTGTTTCAGCTTATGGATAAAGTATTACATAACCGGTGGGCCTATTCCTACTATTATCTTACGACGGAGCCTGTTACACTGTTTGGAACAAGATTTGGAGAGACACCGAATGAAAATTATATGATAGACAGTTCTTTCCTGTATTCTTTCTTACAGATTGGTGTGATTCCGTTTTTAATTGTAACAGCCCTGATGATCGGAATGATTGTCTGCTATGTGAAAAAGGATAAGAGAATCGAGCTTGCCATGATCATCAGTTTTTGCGTTTTGGGATTATCGGATCCGTTCTTTTTTAATTTGTCGTATAAAAACCTGATGTTTCTCTTTATTGGAGAATTGTTGTACCTTCAGACATCAAAGGCATGTAAAGGACTATTGGCAAAGGAAATTTGCATTTTGAAGTGTGGAGAGAGGAGTATTTCCGTTGATACGCCTTTTTATGACACAATAAAGAGAGGATTTAGTGGGGGATGTGATATTGTTAGTGACAAAGAAAATCAGATGTTTGTGTTATTTATCGGTATTTGGGTGATTGTGACCGGGATTATCCTGTTATGTACCTGGTCTGCCAATGTAACAGGGGCAGTTGACCGGATGGAAGAATGGGAATACTTCCGAAGAGCATTGAGTATAGGAATGTTCAGCGGCGTGTTTGGTGTTATGATCAGCATTATCGCATATTGGAAGAAAGGCGGTGTGGTGAAAAATGAAAATCATGCCTAATCGTATGGACCGGGGGTTTTACCGGTATCAGGAAGAATTTGAACAGAAGGCATTGGACGTACTTCGCTCCGGCTGGTATGTTCTGGGAAAAGAAGTGAGCAGCTTTGAAGAAGAATTTGCTGCCTATACAGGCGGTAATTACTGTGTAGGACTTGCAAGCGGACTGGATGCCCTGTGGATTGCATTCCGGCTTCTCGGAATCGGAGCAGGAGATGAGGTACTGGTACAGGGAAATACTTATATTGCAAGTGTTATGGGAATTACGATCAATGGTGCCACTCCTGTTTTTGTAGAACCGGATGAATACTTTGGGATCAATGTGAAGGAGCTGGAAAGCAAGATCACAGAGAAAACCAAAGCAATCCTTGTGGTGCACTTATATGGAATCGCAACACCTATGGACGAGATCGTAAGGCTTTGTGAAAAGTATCATCTGAAGCTGGTAGAGGACTGTGCCCAGTCTCATGGAGCCTGTTACAATGGAAGGATGACCGGAACCTTCGGAGATGTGGGATGCTTTTCCTTTTATCCCTCCAAGAATCTCGGAGCCTTTGGTGATGGAGGGGCGGTTGTAGTAAAGGATGAAGCATTAGCAAAAGAGTTTAGGGTATTTCGGAATTATGGCAGTGAGAAAAGATATTATAATAAGGTGGTAGGTACGAATTCCCGTCTGGATGAAATCCAGGCAGGCCTGTTGCGGGTCCGCCTTTCCCATATGGAAGAGCTGACACAGGAAAAGATTGCGATTGCCTCACGTTATACGGAAGGCATACATAATCCTAAGATAAAACTGCCACAGGTTCCGACGGGATCTACCTGTATTTATCATCAGTATGTGATCCGGTGTGAAGAGAGAGACCGATTGATGGAATATCTGAATGAGAAGGAAATCGGCACCATTATTCATTATCCGATTCCTCCGCATCTGGCAGAGGCATACCGGTATCTGGGGCATCACGAGGGGGATTTCCCCATTACGGAGCATCTGGCTAAGACCGTATTGTCCATTCCGATGTATAATGGTATGACGCAGGAAGAACAGGAAACGGTAATTGCGGCTTTAAATCAGTTCTAATATTATGGAATAACATAAGGAGTATTTATGAGTTTAAGAGAACAATGTCCCATCCTACATTTTGGTGATCTGGGAGACGAACGGGGAAAGCTTGTTGTGATTGAAGGCGGACAGGCCATTCCGTTTGAGATTAAAAGAGTGTTTTATATTTATGATTCGGATGATACAGTTGTCCGTGGACAGCATGCGAACCGGGAATCCGAGTTCGTTCTGGTTAATGTGGCAGGTGAAAGCAAGGTGCGGATCACGGATGGAGCAGAAGAAATCATTGTGAAACTGGACAAACCGATGATGGGAGTTTATATTCCTAAAATGATCTGGAAGGATATGTATGACTTTTCAAAGGACTCGGTACTTCTGGTATTGGCGAATACCCACTATGACGGTTCGGAATATATTCGGGATTATGATGAATACTTAAAAGAAATGAAGGACAGAAAGTGACGGAGAACATGGTATTTTGTACATTATTTGACAGCTACTATCTGGATAAAGGGTTGACACTTTATCATTCCCTGGAGAAAGTATGCAACCGGTTCAAATTATATATTTTCTGTTTTGATGATTCTTCTTATAAGGTTCTGAAGGATCTGAATCTGGAACATGCAGTGCTGGTTCATCATTCAGAAATAGAAGATGAGACCTTGCTGAAACTGAAAGAAGAGCGTTCCAAGGCAGAATATTGCTGGACCTGTACTCCGGTTACCATTGAATATGTCCTGAAGCATTTTAAGGAACCAAGTTGTACTTATATTGATGCGGACTTATATTTCTTTGCAGACCCCCGGGTATTGTTTGAGGAAATGGAACAGCCGGGGAATGACATCACCATTACCGAGCACCGTTTTAAGAATAACTGGAATGGCAGACGCTTATGCAAGAGAAGCGGTAAATACTGTGTGGAGTTTAATTATTTCAATCAGTCTGAGAATTCCCGGGAAGCTTTGCAATGGTGGAAGGAACGCTGTCTGGAATGGTGTTATCACCTGTATGAGCCGGAGCGGATGGGCGACCAGAAGTATCTGGAAAAGTTTCCGAAGCTCTTTAAAGGGGTTCATGAGCTGCAGCATTTAGGCGGTGGAGTGGCGCCCTGGAACCTCGGGCAGTACGAACTGGCAGCAGTGCAGGATGGAGAGATCCGGTTAAGAGTAAAGGGAAACACGAAAGAGTTTCCGTTAATTTTTTATCATTTCCAGAATCTGCGATATTTAAGTGAACAGAAAGTAAATATCAGTTCCGGAACACATTCCCGGAAATTAAAGGATGCCATTTATCGTCCCTATCTGCTGGCCATTGAAGAGAGCCGGGAAGCGTTAAAGAAGTACGGAATTACATTCAGTGTGAAGAAAGTTTATTCCAGTAATAAATTCATTGCCTTTCTGCAGGGAAATGTGCTGCGCTTTAAGGTAAAGAGTCTGTCCGATATTTATGACCTGCGGACTATTCAGAGCCGTAATTTATACGATTCTGAATAGTCTGCAAGTCTTGTGACGAAATCATTCAGCAACACATATGGAGGGCAAAACAGCTCTATGAAAATCGTTCATGTTTGTTTGTCCATGGGGTATACCGAAGGACTCAATTATCAGGAAAATGTAATTATTAAATATCAGGCAAGAGACGGACATGATGTTACGTTGATTACCACGGATCACTGTTTCCATGAAGGAGAATGGGGACTCTGTCAGACGGAAAGTGACTATATCAATCCGGATGGCGTTCATATTATAAGACTTCCGTTTGCCTTCCGGATTCCTTATAAAATCAATAAACAGATCGGAATATTTAAAGGCTTTTATCCACTGCTTGAGCAAATACAGCCGGATGTCATTTTCGTTCATAATCTGCAGTTTCAGGACATTCGTAAGGTGGCAAAATATAAAAAGCATCATCCGGAAGTGAAGGTGAATGCGGATAATCACAGTGACTTTTCGAATAGTGCACGAAACTGGTTTTCAAGAAATACATTGTACCGTTTCTGGTGGAAACCGTGTGCGAAGGCAGTAGAGCCCTATGTGGACAGGTTCTTTGGCGTTATGCCGTCACGTGTGGACTTTCTGCAGAATATTTACGGTATTACAAAAGAGAAAACGGATCTGCTTTTTATGGGAGCGGATGATGAATGTGTGGAACGTGCGGCGTCACCGGAGGTCCGAAAGGCAATCCGGGAGAAATATGGTATCGGGGAAGATGATTTCCTCGTGATGACGGGAGGAAAAATCGACTCATTCAAAACCCAGACATTGCTTCTGATGGAGGCCGTGAAGGAAATGGAGCATCCAAGGCTTCGTCTGCTGATTTTTGGTTCCGTTGAAGAAGATCTGAAAGAACGCTTTGATGCTCTCTGTGACGGAAAGAAGATTCAATATATGGGCTGGGCCAAGGGAGAGCAGCCATATGAATATTTTGCTACAGCAGATCTGATCGTGTTCCCGGGAAGACATTCTGTATATTGGGAGCAGGTAGTCGCACAGGGAGTTCCCATGCTGTGTAAATACTGGGACGGAACGACTCATGTAGATATTGGCGGTAATGTACATTTCCTGAAAGAAGATTCCGTGGAACTGATTAAGACAGAAATTCAAAGGCTGCTGGATCACCCGGAAGAATATGAGGAGATGAAGCTGGCAGCGCAGAGTAACCGGCGGCATGAGTTTTCATATAAGCAGATTGCAAGAAGATCCATAGGATAATAGGATGATACGTTTTTTTTATGAGAGTGTTGTAAGGGCAAAAGAAAGAAATCGTCCTTACTGGAAATTATTATATAAAGTAAATAAACTGATTCTGAATCTGCTTTATCCGATTACACAGAAAAGGAATTGCAAAGCAGGGATTTCGGAGGATGGACCGGTCATTGTTTCATTGACCACTTATCCGGGGAGAATTGATCAGGTTTGGAAGACGATTTCTTCTTTGCTTAATCAGACGTTAAAACCGAAGAGGGTTATTTTATGGCTGGCAAAAGAACAGTTTCCGGCTGGGAAGCTGCCGGAAAGTGTACAGCGGTTAACCACACGGGGACTGGAAATTTGTTATTGCGAAGATCTGAAGTCCCATAAGAAATATTTTGAAGCAATGAAGCAGTTTCCGCAGGAAATCATTGTTACAGCCGATGATGACATTTTATATCCGGAGAATCATTTGGAAAAATTATGGAAGACACACCTGGAATTCCCACAGGACGTAATTTGCCAATGGAGTCACCGGATCGCGTTTGATGAGCAGGGAGAGTTTCTCCCTTATAATGACTGGCCGGATAATGGAAGGGAAGTTCCTTCTCTTGCAACGTTGGCGGTAGGATGCAGTGGAATATTGTACCCGCCGGGGGCAGTGGTGAAGGAAGCCTTTGATCAGGAGAAACTGCAAAAATATGCTTTGGCAGCGGATGACCTGTGGCTGAAGTGTATGGAATTACTGGCCGGAATTAAGACAGTGAATTGCAATCAGACGATTTTGGTTTATTATAATGTCCTTTCTACAAGAAAGAGCGGCTTATGGGTCAGCAATACGGGACAGCAGAAGAATAATGATAAGGTATGGAAATTGCTTATGGAGCAGTATCCACAGGCACTTCGGAGCCTTCGAAAAGAAGCAGAACAGGAGTAATTCATGTTTAGTGCTATATTTAAGTTGTATATGAAATGTAACCGGATTAAAGCAGGAAAAAACCTTAAGCTTAAGGGACTGCCATTTATCTATAATACTTCCGGTTCTGAGATTACGATAGGTGAGGATTGTACAATAAAGAGCTCTTTTTTATCAAACCTGGTTGGACTGTATTCCCGAACCATTATTGTTACAAGAGTGAAGAATGCAGAAATTCATATTGGAAACCGGGTAGGAATTTCCGGCGCTACGATTTATGCCAGAAAAGGAATTACGATTGGAGATGATACCAATATTGGCGGAAATGTGAAGATCCTCGATAATGATTTTCATCCCATTGAACCGGAGGCACGTCGGAAAGATCTGAAAGAACAGATTGGGACGAAGCCCATTACGATTGGTAAGAATTGTTTTATCGGATGCAATGCATTGATACTAAAAGGAACCGTACTTGGAGACAATTGTGTAGTGGGAGCCGGTGCGGTAGTATCCGGGAAATTTGAAAATAATTGCGTAATTGCAGGAAATCCGGCAAGGGTGATCCGAAAGCTTTCCGACGAGGAATAACAGAATGAAGAAACCATTTACAAATCGTATATTGGGGGTAAATATTGCCATTACCAATATGCAGGAAACTGTAAATTTAATGATAGAACATTTAGAGGAGATCCGTGGACAGTTTATCTGTCTGTCCAATGTTCACACTACTGTAATGTCAGAAAAGGATGCAGAATATCGAAAGATACAGAATTCTGCATTTTTGGCGTTACCGGATGGAAGTCCTTTGGCATTGGTTCAAAGGTTAAGGGGATATCGTAGTGCGGAACAGGTGGCCGGGCCGGATCTGATGCCGGCCATATGGAAGGCCACCGAGCATACAGAATATTCCCACTATTTTTATGGCAGTACACCGGAAACGATTAAAGCCCTGGAAAAGAATCTAAGAAGTAAATACCCGGATCTGAAGATTGCCGGAATGGAGGCTCCACCGTTCCGCCCCCTCACGGAAGAAGAGGATCGGCAGGCAGTGGAGAGAATCAATGCATCCGGAGCAGATTTTGTATGGGTTGGACTGGGTGCCCCCAAGCAGGAGAAATGGATGTATGAACATCAGGGAAGAATTCATGCCGTGATGCTTGGAGTAGGTGCAGGCTTTGATTTCCATGCCGGAACGGTAAAAAGAGCCCCTGACTGGATGCGCAGACATTATCTGGAATGGCTGTATCGTCTGGTACAGGATCCAAAGCGGCTTTGGAAGCGGTATGTGCAGACGAACGGAAAATTTATTCTGCTTTCCATAAAGGATGCTTTTGTATGGAAAAAATACAGGGATGAAAATAAGAAAAATCTCCTGATATATGCCCATTATTATTATCCGGATGTGGCATCCACGGGCCAGATTCTTACAGAACTTGCAGAAGGACTACAGGAATCCTTTCATATAACCGTAATTTGTACAGTTCCTTCTTATACCGGGAAAGTGTCACAGTACTATCGTAAGCATAAGTATTACTATGAAAATATTAATGGGGTGGATGTACTTCGTATCCGGGTACCGGAATTCCGCAAAAATTTTGCTCCCAGCAGGATTGTAAATATTGTATCTTACTTTTTTTCTGCTTTTGCAGCAACATTCCGTGTGGAACGCCAGGATTATGTTTTTACCATTTCCCAGCCGCCGGTGCTTGGAGGACTGCTTGGGGTGATTGGCAAGCATTTGAAGAGGGCGAAACTGATTTATAACATTCAGGATTTTAATCCGGAACAGGTAAAGGCTGTTGAATTTACCAGTAACAGACTGATTCTGGATGCGATGATGCTACTGGACAAGCATAGCTGCAAGGTCGCAGATAAAGTCATTGTAGTTGGAAGGGATATGATAGAAACCCTTAAGAATCGATTCGCTTCCCGGATGGTTCCTTATGCCTATATCAATAACTGGATTAATGAAAAGGAAATTTATCCTCTCTCTAAAAATGATCAGGGCGTGCAGAGATTTCGACAAAAATATGGATTGGGAGATAAGTTTGTCATAATGTATTCCGGAAATATCGGATTATATTATGACTTGCCGAACCTAATAAAGCTGATTGCACAGTTTAAGCAGGAAAAAGAGGTTGCTTTTGCATTTATTGGAGAAGGATCTGTATTGCAGGAGTTAAAGGAATATCAGAGACAGCATCATCTCGAAAATGTAGTCTTTATTCCCTACCAGGAGAAAAAAGATCTGATTTACAGCCTGAATGCAGGAGATGTACATTTTGTTGTTAATGCAAAGGGAATTAAAGGAGTATCGGTTCCGAGTAAGCTGTATGGTGTTATGGCAGCAGGCAAACCGGTATTTGGAATACTGGAAGAAGGATCGGAAGCGAGACTGATTGTGGAAGAGGCTGCGTGTGGTAAGGTAGTTGCTCCTGAGGATTATGCAGCAATTCATGAATTGATGGATGAGTTTATCCGTAAGAGGGATAGTGAAGCTTTGAAGCAGATGGGAGAAAACGGAAGGGATTATCTGACAAGGCATTTGACGAAGGATGTCTCGATCGAGAAATACAAAGAAGAAATAATGTCCTGCTGATTACATTTAAGAGGTTCGTATATGTCTTTTTTCTTATTTATAAAACAATTTGTGGATATGCTCTATCCATATAAGATATTAGATTACGGAATGGTTATACTGGTAGTTTTATTGCTGGCATATCAGATTGCCCTGGTCAGACCGGATTTTCGGAACCATTTCAGTATTACAGATGCCATTATGTTAGCTTATGGTATTCTTCTAACCGTTTCATGGATCCGGTCTGAAGGGGGATATCAGACTTACTTTAAGGTGATGTCAGCCTTCTTACTGTATTTTGTCGGGAGAATTTATTATGACAGAATCAAAGAGTGTTATGGTTCCCTCGTGTTGGCATCGTATCTTATTGTTTATCTGAATCTTGGGAAACGCATCTGGAATTTTGGAATGAAGCTCTGGCTTGTAAAGGATGCAGGAGGGGACTTTTACTATAATGATACCGATATGGCCTTTGCCATGATACTTGCGATGGTGTTTATTGCAATGTATGCCAGAAATTCCATTGTAAAGCTTTTTACAATATTTATTGTCTGTCCGTATATGGTATTTTTTTCGGATGCAGGAATTCAAATGGCGCTTATGCTGGCGGTATATGTTGTGATCGGTATTTACATTGTAGAACTTGTTCTGCGCAACCAGCGCCTTTCCGGGGCATTGCTTACGATCATGGTACTTGGACTTTTAGGAGTGGTGGTGCTCTTATATGCACCTGTAATGGGAGTGATTGCCCAGGAAAGTGTTGCAGGAATATTTGGCAGCCGGCTTTTTGATCTTGGAAATATGTATAGCAGATATGGAGAATGGCAGAGGATTCTTCAGAAGTGTACAAATGGATCTGTATTACAGCATGTGTTTGGAATTGATCTTGGATCCCAGCTGGTGATACAAAGTATGTATATTAAAATTTATTATGCAGCAGGATACTGTGGACTGCTTCTTGCATTAGCAGCGATCATCAGTGTTATGCATTATGTGGTAAAGGTGGAGGACCGCAAGACCTTTTACCTCACTGTGATCATGGCAATCCTGTTGCTGGGAAGCGGTGTTGCGGTTAACAGTATGGAATCGACACAGATGAGCTGGTTTCCGATGCTGTTTGCAGGAATGGTCATTTCGTCAGTACAGGCACAAAAAGGGAGAATTGTCGGAATCGTGACAGGAACGATCCGGCCTGCTTCACAAATGGGACAACTGGTGGTACGGGATGAAAAAGAACGGCTGGAACAGTATTTGCAGGGACTTCGTCCGTTGATAGAATCTGAAGCTTTTTCAAAGCTCATTTTTGCCGAGAACAGTAATTATGGCGGAGATATTTTTGAAGGTCTGCAACAGAGTGCAGAAGAACATCAGACGAATCTTGAATATCTGTCATTTCAGGGAAATGCAGAACAGGCCTGTATTCATGGAAAGGGCTATGGAGAGGGAGAGATTATGAAGTATGTCTTCCAACATAGTGAATTATTGAAGAATGAACCGTATTTTGTTAAAATAACAGGAAGGCTTCAGATTGATAATATTGCGAGGCTTACATCACGGCTTAAGAAATCCGGAACATATTTTAATATTCCTAATCCAACGCGCCGGGATATTTATGATACCAGAATTTACGCCATGCCGGTAAAACAGTTTGAGGAATACTTTGAGAATGAATATGAACGTGTCATGGACCGTGATGGTGTTTTTCTGGAGCATGTTTATACCGGAATATTAAGAGACCATAATATTTATGTGAGCAATTTCCCGTTATATCCAAGAATTCGTGGTATCTCCGGGTCGGGCGGACTGGCCTATGATTATACGGAATGGAAGTGCAAAGTAAAAGATCTGTTGTGTAAAATGAATTATTATAAGGTAAAGGAATAGAGACGTGCTTTTTACAATTATTACGGTATGTTTTAACAGTGAGAAAACGATAGAACGAACGATACAAAGCGTCCTGAATCAGACCTGTCAGGATTATGAATATCTCATTATAGATGGTGCATCTACAGATGGAACTATGGAGATTGTCCGTAGATATGAGCCGTTATTTCAAGGCCGGATGCGCTGGATCTCGGAAAAGGATCAGGGAATCTATGATGCCATGAATAAAGGAATCGGAAAAGCATCGGGGGAACTGATCGGCATTGTTAACAGTGATGATTACTATGAACCGGACGCTTTGGCGATTATGAAGAACCTTTATACAGGATATCAATACTCAATCCTGTATGGGGCAGTAAGAGCAGTCAAAGATGGAAGGGAAACAATGGTTTATATTAAGAACCATGAGTTCATAGAACAGGATATGATTACCCATCCCTCCTGTTTTATCAGTAAAAAGCTGTATGATACCTTTGGAAGATATTCTCTTGAATATCCCTATTCTGCGGATTATGAATTTATGTTGAGAATTCGCAAGGAAAAAGAAATCCGGTATTTTAAGACCTATGATATTATTACGAATTTTACCAGTGGAGGCGTCTCTGATACACGGAAGGGATACCGGGATACAATGAAATTGCTTTATCATTATCATCTGATTGGTAAGAAGAGATATTATTATGAGATGATTAAGACGTGGCTGGCAATGATGGTGAGATAGGGAATGAGGTACATTATATGAAAAGAAAGTCCATGAGTCTGAATGTCCTGCTTAATGGAATTAAAACGGTACTTTCCCTGTTATTTCCGCTTATTACGTTCCCATATATTACCAGAGTATTATCCCCGGAAGGAATCGGACAGGCGAATTATGCAAGTTCCATTGCAAATTATTTTATATTGATTGGAGGTCTTGGAATTGCATCCTATGCAATTCGTGAAGGAGCCAAGAGAAGTTATCAGAAGGAAGAATTGGAAAAGTTTGCAGATGAAATGTGGACGGTAAGTCTTATGGCTGCAGTCTTTGCTTATGTGTGTTTATTTGTTACACTGATATTCAGTGTGAAACTTCATAACTACCGTTGGTTGATTGCAATTTATTCCTTCCAGATTCTGTCAAATGCAATTGGAATGGAATGGGTATTAAATATATATGAAGAATATGCCTATGTGACGATTCGAAGTGTTATCTTTCAGATCCTTTCCCTGGTTTTGCTGTTTTGTTTTGTAAGGAATCCGGAAGATGTTTATCGTTATGTCATTATTCAGATGATTTCTACGGTTGGAATTGGCCTTGCAAATCATATTTATGTCAGAAAAAAACTGACACTTAAGATTATATGGTCAAAAAAGATATTGGAACATTTACGACCGATTTTGCTTATTTTTTCTACGACACTTGCAACAGCAATATATGTGAATCTGGATACCACGATGCTCGGATGGATCTGGGGGGATGAGCAGGTTGGTTATTATACAGCGGCTGCAAAGTTATACAATATTGTTAAATCTTTGATTAATTCTGTAGTCACAGTATATGCGGTCCGACTTAGCAGTTTGTATTATCAGGATAAAACAGAATATGATAAGACATTCAAGGAAGTATTTCAACTGATTACGGGTCTGACGATTCCGATGGCCGTAGGGGGAAGTCTGCTGCGGAATGAGATCATAGTGATTTTAGGAGGAAAGGAATATCTTGCAGCCACAGGAAGCCTTGCGGTTTTACTTGCATCCTTGATCTTTGCAACTTTAGGGAACTTGTTCGGCGCCGGAGTGTTATTAATTGTTAAGAAAGAGAAATACATGTTTGCTGCTACATTAACAGGGACATTTGTGAATATGGTACTTAATTATATTTTTATCACAAAAATGAAATGTACAGGAGCAGCAATTGCAACGTTGATTACGGAAATTATTGTGTGTACCATACTTGCAGTAAAGGCTGCTCCTTATCTTTGTCATAGAGGATTTATAAGGCATCAAATGAAAGTGATAATTGCGTGTATTTTATTTATACCGATTGTTTGGGGAATTAATCAACTGATGATAGGATTTTGGATGAAATTGGCATGTAAAATAGTAGTGTGTATTATAACATATATTGTTACATTGCTTTTGTTGAAAGACGAATTGGCAGAGCAAATGATAAAAAGAAATCAGAGAGTTTGATAGAATGAATGGAAGACTGGGAGACAGTATGAAACTGCATGGAGTAATATCTGCTTTTATTAAAAAAATAAATATTAAAAAGCTGGTGTTATACGGAATTATATTTATGATGACGCTGGCAGCCGCCTTTATTCTGTTTAAAATGAAGGTCGAGGATACAATAGTTCCTTATGAAACCTATGTTGCTAATAATGATGAGGAACAGTTTATCAGAAATCTGACTTCGGGAATGACGATCGAACAGTCCTTTATTGCACCGCATGATTTCGAGTGCATTACATTAAGCTGTTCTGACCATGAACAGAGTCTTCCGGGGAAGATTTTGCTTGAAGTATGGGATACAGAAGCAGGGGAGTCGGTTTATTCAAAAAAAATAGAAAATACGGATATTCACTATGGAACTCCTTTGGAAATCGTCTTTCCGGGAACAGGGAATCATTCTTATCTGGTAAAGATAACGGCATTGGATACCGGAGAAGAAGCGATTGGGTTTTATGGATATTTACCCGAAGAAGGAGAGCAGGCAGCGCTTGTTAATGGAGAAAAATCCGATTACGCGCTTAGTATTGGGATACATATCTATTCCGATTTGTTCTCCAGACTTTTATATCTGATATTGATCATTGCATTTGCAGGATTTTTTATCCTTTTACTTTTTTTGAGTGAAGGAAAGTTGAAAACAGAACAGATTTTCTTAATGATTGCAATTCCAATGGGTATTGCACTTCTTTGCTTTCAGTCTGTGAATTTTATTCATGATGGTGATGCCCATTTCCTGCAATCGTATCATTATGCCAATGAATTGCTTGGAAAGGCACAGAACGATACCCGGATATCTATTGGGATGAGACAGGATGATGTGGATGCCGTGTTCAACTGCAATTCTGCCATAAATGATAATGCACGGAATATGAGTCACATTATGGAAAACTGGAGTTGGTTTGCCAAGGATGTAACTATGGTGGGGGGCATTAAATGGGAAGGAGTAGCCGGGGCGAACATGCTGGAGTATTTTCCAAGTGCCATAGCGATTGCATTGGCAAGGCTATTTCACTTAGGCACATATCCCATGATTTTGCTGGCGAAGCTTTTCCCCTTTGTTTTTTATCTGACTGCCTGTTACTATGCAATTAAAATAATTCCGGTAGGGAAAAGAATATTGCTATTTCTGGCAGCATTGCCGATGTCTCTGCAGCAGGCTGCAGGCATTACCTATGATAATTTTACTTACATGGTATTGTTTTTAATGCTGGCTCTCGTGCTGAAAATTTATTATGATGGAATAAATAGAAAAACCGGGATTTCTCTGGCGCTTTTATGTATGGCTTTGAGTCTCTGTAAAGGCGGCGTTTATACGCCGATGCTTTTCCTGCTTTTGTGTATTCCGAAAAAAAAGATGGGAAATATAAAGAAGAAGATCATTTATATTCTGGTAACTGGGAGCTTAACGTTACTTCTGTTTCTGGTGAGCTATAGAGGACTGCTGAAGGTGTACCTGAATCCTGCGCCACCCGTAACGGAGCAGACCACAGAGGTTATGGTGGAGAAAGAGGAGAATACGGTAGTTTCAGAAACAGAACAGGAACCAGAACTGGTATATGTCATGGATCAAAGATACGGAATGAGCTTCTGCTTAAAGCAGCCGACCGATTTTGCAAAACTGGTGATGCAGACCGTAGTGGATAAAACAGAAGAATATTACCGTGGAATTTTAGGAAGAATCATAGCCTGGCCGGCGGCAGATGTTCCTGCATGGTCCTCGTTTTTGTTTGGAATTATTCTGCTTTTGTCAATAAATCGTGTGGGCACAGAGGAAAAGATAGACTGCAGGCTTAAGCTGGGGATGCTTGTTACTTTTGCTTTAGTGGCTATGGCACATTTTGTGATTTTTTCGAGTGAAACAACAAAGGGAATGGCATACATCTGGGGAATACAGGGCAGATATTTTATTCCCTTATTATTGCTGCTTCTTCTGTGTATCAGAAACAATCATGCGACAGAGGAAGAAGGGGCGCAGCAGGGATTATACATTTTGTATGATGTGCAATGGATCTTTTACCTTATGGGATATTATATCGGAAAGGGTTTTTAAATTTGGAGAAAAAAATAAGGCTCTTACAACAAAAGAATGTAAAATGGCTGTTTCTCATAGGAGTTATTTTCTATACGGTCTGGGTAAGCCTGTTTACTTCAACGGTACATATAGAAGTGGACGAGGAATTATATGTCACGTTGGCGAAATCTTTTCATTATTTGGGAAGATTTGAAAAAAACGGTCAGATATTGGATTACAGCTGTGTGCTTTACTCGATGCTTCTTTCATTGGCATATTATTGTTATACACCGGAAAGCATTTTATTTCTATTGCGCTTTGTTGGCGTACTTTGTATGTGTTCATCCGTATTTCCGATTTGTTTTCTGGCAAAAGCAATTCTTAAGGAAGAAAGCATGGCTGTGAAGGTAACTGCATGGTTTCTTTTGATGCCGTATATGGCAGATTGTGCTTATATGATGCAGGAGGTGCTGTGCTATCCATTATTCTGCTGGCTACTTTTCTTTATGTACCGCCTGTTTGAGCAGAAGGAAGATCAGGGAGGATACAAATGGTGCATTTTAGCGGCTGTTTTTTCTGTCAGTCTCTTTTTCACGAAGACATATACTTTTTTTATTCCAATTACGTTAAACCTTTCTCTTTTTGTGATGTGGATGAAAGCAAAGGGGGAGAAGAGAAAAAGGATAACCGGGACCGTTCTTATCTATGATGCCCTTTATATCGTTCTGTTTGCAGGATTCTATTTTATGATTTTCGCAATCAATGGGTTTGAAAAGGGGGTAAATCATTATTCTTCCCAGATCAGGAATCTGTTTCCCATTACATCAGCTACTGTCTTTTGGGGAATGATAGGATGTCTGGTATATTTATGCTACCTGATTTTTAATACAGGCATTTTTACAATGGGAAGTCTGGCTGCAGTATATAAAAAGGAACGAAAGCCATTTTATTTATGGGTGATTGGCTCGTTGCTGTTCATGATTGTGGAAATTGTGTTTATGATTGTTCTTACCGAAGAGGGAGTCGGCGTATTTCCGCATAAAATACTGTTCCGTTATTTTCAAATCTGGATGCCGGTGCTCTTAATTGTATTTATTAAAAAAATGCAGGAGCATGAGGATGCCTGTTATAGATTTATCTTCTGGACCGGTATAGCCGGACTTGCGGGATCTCTGGTATACTATTTATTCCGTGGCACGAGTGCAAGACAGGCAATCATGGACGGGCACCTGTATCTGATATTAGAAAATATCTCCAAGCTGATATTACCTCGTGCAGATGTATTAATAACCGGGGTGATAGCTTTAGGTTTATTAGTCATTTATTTTAAGAAAATTCGTATCTCCAAAGATAAAATATGGATGGGTATGGCGGTGGTGACAATAGGGTTCTGGTTACTCACTTTGATCCAGTTGCCGGTTTATACGAATATTTATGTGAAAGGAACAGAGATCGAGAGGGATGGTATTGAAATTGCAGAATATGCCCAAAACAATAAAATTGATGAAATATTTTATATTTATGATACAATAGAAAACAGGAATGGTTATTTAAGAAGTTATTATGGGTATGTCAAGCAGGACTGCCGTACAATTTCGGTTACAGATTATGAACAACAGAAAGAAAACTTTGTATCCGGGAATGTGATGTTTCTGCTTCCGGAATATGTAACAGAAGAAATTGATGCAGAGCCTTGCAGTGAACTTAACCTTTCCCATTTTACAGCATATTTGCCCAAGCATTAGGAATATGAGGAATATAAATTTATGAAATGCCTGATTATCATCCCGGCATACAACGAAGCCGCGAATATTGAGAAAGTCATTAACAATATTGTACAGAATTATCCACAGTATGATTATGTCATTATTAATGACGGTTCTACGGATAAGACGGAAGAAGTCTGTGCCAATGCAGGGTATCAGGTACTGAATCTTCCCATTAATATGGGAATTGGAGGCGCGGTACAGACCGGGTATCGGTATGCGAAGAAGAACAATTATGATGCTGCTGTCCAAATTGATGGGGACGGACAACATGATGTAGCCTTTTTAGAAGATATGCTAAAGCTGTTGGAGTCAGGAGAGGCAGATGTCGTAATTGGTTCCCGTTTTGTACAGAAAGAAGGATTTCAGTCATCCCAGATCCGCAGGGTGGGAATTCGATTCTTAAGTATTCTTGCCAGGATTCTCACGGGGGTGCAGATCCGGGATATCACCAGTGGTTACCGGGTAGTGAACCGGAGGTTTATTGAAATCTATGCAAATGATTATCCGGCAGATTATCCGGAACCGGAGGCTATGATCATTGCAGCAGTCCATGGAGGAATAATTAAGGAATATCCGGTGGTTATGAGGGAAAGAGAGAATGGGACGAGCTCCATTACTTTTAAGAAGTCCGTATATTATATGATAAAGGTAACATTGGCCATGCTGGTAAGAAGGCTTAGCTTTGGGATTAGGAGAGAAAAATGATACCTACAACACTTAGAATCGTTTTATCGGTAGCGGTTATCTGCTATTTTGTTATTATTTTATATTATTTGAAAAAAAGAATGTTGGAGCTTCGCTATACGTTAATCTGGCTGGCAGCCGGGGTGTGTATGGGAATTATGGTTTTCTTCCCCAATCTTTTGATTGATTTTGTTCATCTTCTGGGAATAGAAAGCAATATGAATGGGTTGTTTATTCTATGCTTTGCTTTTATTATTGCTATTTTAATGATGTTAACAGCAATTGTATCCAGATTTGCAATGAAAGTCAGAACGTTGATACAGGAAATCAGTATGTTGGAGAAAAGAATCAGGGAATTGGAGAGTCAGATAAACGATGGAAAGAATGGCAATTGATTTGTTGTGGCTCCGTCCGGGAGGCGTAGGAGGGACGGAAAGTTATATCCGGAATCTTTTGGACGGCTGGATGAACCTGTCAGAAGCATTTGATTTTACACTGCTGGTATCAAAGGATAATGCAGAAACCTTTCGCAAATATGAATCCGATCAAAGATTTCATTTACTTGTCGCAGATGTAAATTCAAAAGGAATTGCCCACAGGATCATCTGGCAGAATCTGCATCAGAACAGGTTCCTGCGTAAAAATGGATTTACCAGATGCTTCGAACCGGTCTATTGTAAACCATGGTTTAACGGAAGAATTCAATACACCTGTGTCATTCATGATCTTCAGGCATGCCATTATCCCCAATATCATCCATTACATGAAGTGCTTTATTCCAAGCTGTGCTGGCAAATGGATGCATGGAATGCCGGGAAGATCATAGCAATATCGAATTGGGTAAAGACAGACATTGAGAAGAGATATCACAGAAAGGATGTAGAGGTTATTTACAACCCTATTTTGATCAAGAAGAATCACCTTTCTGACTTTGCCGTCTTACGGGATCGATATGGAATCGAGGAGAAACAGTTTTTTTATACGGTAAGCCAGATGATTCCGCATAAAAATTTAATCACCTTAATTAAAGTGATGAAAAAGATCAAAGAGCAGGAAAAAGATCTGCCCTCAAAGCTGTTGATCAGTGGAATCAGCGGAAATGCTTCAAATGAGCTTATTCATGAAATAGAGCAATGTGGATTGAAAGAAAATGTTATCCTTACAGGTTATATTCAGGAGGAGGAGAGAAACTCCCTGTATAAAAACTGTCACAGTTTTCTTTTCCCAAGTGTGTTTGAAGGATTCGGAATGCCGCCGGTAGAGGCAATGTTATTTGGAACAAAAGTGATTACAACCAAATGTACGTCTATTCCTGAAGTGACACAAAATAAGGCACTTTATGTAGAGGATCCATACAGCGTTGATGAATGGATAAAAATGATCCGGTCAAAGGAAGAAATGGGAAGCTTGGATTTTAGTTTTTATGATCCGGGAAAAATTGCGAAGGAGTATTTAGACGTATTACGTATTATATAATACTGATATTAATGATACTTTCGCAGAGGAGTAAGGATGAAAAACACATTAAAGAAATTTAGTCTACAGAGCAGTTATACTAAGGTATTTATTATATTATTTGTGTTCAGCACCTTTTATGTTCTGCCAATTATATTATTTAATACATGGTTTAACGATGATTTGGGAATTACCCTATATGGAGTAACCGGATTAAATGGAGATGGAAGACCGCTCGGGCAATTATTGAGTGATTTCTTATCAGGTGGTGGGATTGTCTCAGATATCGGACCATTACCGTTATTGTGTTCGGTTCTTATCTTATCCTATTCTTTGGTGCTGTATGCAAAAGAGAATATCCCCTTTTTAGAACATCATATGCTTTTAAGTTTTGTTTTGCTGACGGTTCTTACGAATCCTTTAAGTATGTCGATCCTGTTTTATCGGACCGGGGGATGTGTTATGATTACAGCCTTAAGCATTCCATTTTTGTTATTTTCTTTTAATGATGAAATTGCCACATGGATAATAGGCATTGTAGCATTTATTTCTGGAATAGCGATTATGTCATTATATCAGGCAGCATTTGGAATGTGTCTGGTTTTAATTTGTATGAATGTTATATTTTTACTGCTGCAGGGGAAAAACAGAATTAAAAATGATATTGTGAGATTAATCGGATTGTTTTTGGGTGCGGTGGTATATATGGTATTCATTATGCCACGCTATATTGATTCGGAAGGATGGAGACATAAGGCCTCACAGACGGTTTCGGGATTCAGTTTGGAGACAGTTAAGATTTTTTTATTAAATATATGGAACAGTACCTTTTATATTATTAATTATCTGAAAGGATTGTCCATAGTAAGTAAAACTTTTCTGGGATTGTTTGTGATTGCAGCATGGGGATATTCTTTATACTATGGATACTCAAAAACTAAGGATAACAGGAAGAAGTGTGTTATCACAATATTAGCATTGGTGGTTGCACCTTGTGTAATAGCGGTAATATCTTATATTCCGCTGGCAATATTGAGCTCTTTGGATATCAAATGTAGAATATTTATTGCACTTGGCGGAGTATTACTTTATTTTGGTGTATTTATGTTGGAACTTTCCAAAAAGAATACAATAATAGTGGCAGTTATTCTTTCGGGATATTTACTCAGTCAGTTTTCCTGTATGTATTCTTATGGGAATACAGTAAAAAACGAAACAGAATATGAGAAATATCTTGCATATTCTATCGCGCATGATATAGAAACAATTAATGCAGAGAATGAATATCAGAGCTTCTCTTTTTCGGGAACTGCTCCACGGTCAAGAAAATATGAGCTGATCAGACAGAAATACAGCTTTTATGATGAAATTGTTCCCAGATATTTTTCTAATGATATATGGATAGGTGCAGCATGGTTATTGCCATATTTACCAGACAATATTTATAATGAAGGACTAAATGAGAATGATCAGATGATTGTGGATAATGGTGAGCCGGTTTTGAGTAATTCTACTTATTCCTGTTATGTGAATGAAGGTAAAATCATTATTGCGTTTAGTTAGTGTATTAGCTTTTAGGGGTGAAAATGAATAATAGACATGAAAAGAAGCCGGGGAAAATAGAAAGGATCTGTTTCTTTGGGGCAAGTGTTACAGCACAGGAAAGCGGATATGCAAAAGTACTTTCTGACAAATGGAAAAAGAGTAGCAGATGTTATACATTCGGTTATGGAGGAATGTATCCGGATGATGCGGGAATTTGCTATATTGATAAGGTGTTGGAAAAACATCCTGATGTTTGTTTCATAGACTGGTTTTCTACAGATTATAACAAGTGTGATGAGAAGACAATAGAGTATTTAGATACTATAGTTTATAAATTTACGCGCGCTGAGTGTAAATTAGTGTTTCTTTTCATGCAATATAGGAATAACCCTGATAAAAAAGCATTTTATGACTTTTGTACAAAGTATTTATTGGAAAGAAAGCTTTTCTATATAGATATTTTTTCGGAAACAAAAGACATTCCCCAAGATGAACTTTTGCGTGATAATATTCATACTACAAATTATGGAAGTCATATTTATGCAAATATAATTGAACGAGACTATAAGAGTATTAAAGATAAGATAGTATTCCCTATAAACATTAGAGAAACGATATACACAGAAATTAAGCATATTGATGTAAAGAGAGAGTTTTTTGAAAGGATCATATTAAAGGGGAAAGGAGAAATTATAGGATTCAATTTATTAGTGGGAAAACATTCAGGTATAGTATATATATCCGACGGAGATAGAAGAGAAATGGTTAATATATGGGACAAGTGGTGTTACTATAATAGAGATCATTTCGGGATAAAGATGAATTTGGATGGAGAGGTGTCAATTTCAATATCTGATGAAGACTTTGATACAACGATATGTAAGGTGCCGGTTGATGTTAGCAATATAAAAAAGAAGTTGATAGTGCATAGTATTTATTATATAGGTGAAGATTTGAGGGTGATAAATCTGAAAGAGGGTAAAAGAATCTGCTATTTAAAATATAAGGCACCTATATGGTGGAGGAAATATATAGGTAAAATGGTTAAGATTATAAAAGGAATAAAAGATTAATATGGAATAATTATATGCTTTGGGAATGAGGTAATAGTATGAAAAAGGAAACAATAACACTTATTGATTATTGTGGAAGCTGTGACGGAGAGGGCAAAGCAATCGGACATTCCCCAAAGGTATTGATGGAATATGCTGATCTGTTAAGTGATCATTATAAGCTTGAAGCGATATTACCTTTATGTATTCATGAGACAGTGAAAACAGGAATGTTTGATAGAATAACGAATCTGCCGTATCAGATTGTAGAAGAAGGAAATAGAGGCTTATTAAAACGACTGGTGGATAAGTACAAATTATTTAGAAATATTAGATTAGCAAACCGATACAGTGAACATAAAATTTGTTGGTACTACCGAACGGATTTTTTCTTGTTTTTATATTACTTTTTTCATCGAAAGCCGGACAATAAGGTAATGATTTGTCTACTTTACCAACAGACTTTTGCAGATGGCTTGCCGGGGAAAATATTAGATTATGTCTTTCGTAAAGGTCTAAGCAAGTTCGATGCGGTCATTTATACGCAGAAGGGTATGAAAATCCCTCATTCTAAGACGTTCTATATGCCGGATTATATCTATGATGCAACTAAATATGAGCAATACAGAAAATTGCCTAAGGATGATAAAGTTGTTTGCTTGGGAACAATGAATCCATATAAGGAACTGGAAAAACTGGTAGATGTATTTAATGTGAATGGGATTCGTCTCGAGATTATTGGTAAATTTTTAGATGAGCAACGATACAGAAAGTTGCAGTGTATAGCAAAAGATAATATAATGATCAAAGATGCAATTTTACCCGAGGATGACTATTATCGGAAGCTTGCAGGTGCGAAGTACTCAATCATGCCGTATAATATGAAAATATATGAAGGAAGAACATCCGGAGTATTACAGGAGACAATCTTTGTGGGTACGATACCTGTTGCTCCAAAACAGTTGCTAAAGGAAAATAATATTCCAGGGATAGGGTATGAGGACTTACGTGATTTGGCTGCTTTATCTCTTAGAAATAGTACAGATGAAAGTCAATGCATTTCTTCATTGATGAATATGGAAGTAATAAGGAACACTGATCAAATGAATAAGAAGAATATAAAGGACGCCCTGTGCAAATGGGTGCGGGGGTTGATTGATGATGGTTCATATAGAAACAGAAAGCAAGCATGAAATAAAAGTTTTATATATAAATGCATTATACTGGGGCGGCGGTGCAGAGAAGATTGCAAGACAATTATATAGCGGAGCCAAAGAATATGGCTTTGCTTGTTATTTTATATCCGGTAGATATCAGGAAAATGTTCCCAGGGAGGTTAAGGTCATATATAATAGCTTCTTTGAGAGAGCAGTGTCAGTTCTTGCAGCAATACCAAATCATAATTTCTTATATCGAACAAGAATCGCCAGAAGGGAAATTATACATTTTATTAAAAAAGAAGGAATTGATATCGTTCATTTTCATAATATGCACGGGAATTATTTCGGACCGGAAGATATAGATGGTATTAGGAAGGCATGCCCCAATATTATGGTTACCATGCATGATATGTGGATGCTGACCGGATGCTGCCCATATGGTATGAAATGTGAGGAATGGCATTATGGAGAAGACTGTCGAAAGTGCTATGGGAATGAATGGTTGAAGCATGGAGTAAAGAATGCAGGTAAGTACTTGTTATGTAAGATGAATTCATACAGTAACAAGAATATACTTTTTGTTTCGCCATCGAAATGGCTAGCTGAGTGTTGTAATAAAAGTTATCTTAAAAACGAAAAAATACAAGTGATCCCCAATGGTGTCAACACAACGGTTTATCACCCACTGGATAAGGGGAAGTTACGGGATAAATATGGAATTGCCTCAAAAAAGCACATAATCATGATCGCAGCTAATAATGTGAAACATCCCTATAAAGGGTTTCAATATTTGCAGCAAGCATTAAATAGAATTAACAATAAGGAGAATTATTGTCTACTGGTAGTGGGAAATGATATAAAAGAAATCCAGGATATGGGTTATCAGATATTTTCTCCCGGGTACATCAGTGATGAGAAGATCATGAATGAAATGTATGCATTATCTGATGTTTTTGTCTCTGTTAGCATTGCAGATAACTTCCCACTTGTTGTTCTTGAGTCAATGGCGGCAGGAACGCCGGTAATTGCCTTTAGAACAGGAGGCATCCCGGAGATTGTGAGCAAAGAGGTTGGTTGGCTTGTGGAACAGAGAGATGTTGATTCGCTGACTAATACCATTGAGAAAGTATTTATAGATGATACAGAGTATATTAGAAAGCAGATGAAATGCAGGGAATATATAATGAATAATTTTTCAGAAGAACTTATGCTGCGGAAGTATGCTGAATTGTATCAAGAATTGTATGAGGCTTCGGTTTAGAACTTGAAGCGGGTGAACAGCATAATTGGTTGAAAGATTGATGAACAGAACAATGAAGGGGCGAGAGAGTCTGAACCGTTTATTTTTTCAGATGGACCTAAGGATGAGACGGAAAAAGGAAAAATAACTCAAGCATCATAGTTTTACGGTTTATAAAGGAGGTTGCAATGAAGGAAGAAATAATCGATTTTTGGAATTCAATTTTAAAAAGAAAATTGTATTATGTACCATTGCTGTTTCTTTCTATAATGGGGTACGGTTTTTCTTTGTTTAACCGAACAGATTGTATGGACAATATCTTATTTCCCAGGTATTATGATTATCCGGGAGTACACTTAAGAGCGGGACGTTGGGGAGGTGTATTTTTACGAAAGGTGATATATTGTTATGAGGATGGTCCGTTTGCATTAGATTTCATTGGTTTATGCGCGCTTCTATTGTGCGCGGGGTTAACTTGTTTTTTGCTATATATAGTCAACGGGAAGAATAAATCAATAATGCAGTATACTGTTTTTTCATCATTGTTTATTACTTATCCTTTGATAGGAGAAGTATGGATATACAAGATAATATCATTGTATATTCCGTTATGCTTTGTAATAATCACGCTAATATATTTGAAGACTATAAAAAAATGTAGTTTAAAAACAATGGGAATTAGTATAATATTATTTTTCCCTGCAGCAATGGGATATGAAGTTACCTATTTTGTGTATATTACGTTGACACTTATGATGATATATTTAGATTATGGAATATATGAAAATAGAAAAGGCTGGTTTAAAGAGGGCATTATCTGTGCTATTCCATTGGTGATTGATTACATATTATATGTGGTAATTGGAAAAGTATTGCTTCTGGTCCTGCAGTTGCAACCTGCCTCAAATGGGGAAAGACAAATCAATTGGATAAGATATCCATTGGCATTGACGTTTAAGGAAATAGCATATAATTTTTATTACTATGTTATCAGAGCCTTTGAATATATGCCTATAGGAATTTTTTGTGGGGGAGTGGTAATATTTATAATCATTACTACTATAGTAGCCGTAAAACAAAGACAAGTGAAGGTGATTGGATTAGGAATCTTGGTTCTGATTTCGTTATTTTTTCTGGCGATTGTTCGGGGAAGTTATATGAATTACAGAACGGCATGGACAATTGTGTTCTTTGTACCTTTTGTAGGTTATCTGTGCGTGAATTTATATGATAAGATAATTGGGATTAATCAAGATAAAACGAAAGTTGGAATGGCTTTTAAGCGTATAATTATTGTGTCTTTACTATATTTAGCATTTGAACAGGCGGTTTATTTACATTATCTTTTAGAAGTCGAAAATCAACGTTCAGACAATGAAATGTCCATTGCACGACAGTTGGGATATCATATATTATCTGAATATGATGATAAAAAAGTTGTATTTGTCGGAGAATTAGATTTAGGTGATTGGTATGAAGCACATATTATAGCTGATGAAGATAGTTTTGGCGGAAGTATAGAACATTATTTCAGACAAATATTTACACCGGGTGTGCCTAATTATAAATATACGGATAGTCTTGGTAGTTTATCAGTTTTAAATGCGTTAAAGTGGAATGGCAATACGGGTAAACAATTGTATTTGCAAAAATATTTTTCATATTTAGGATATGACATTTCGGTAGATGAGGACCTGACATATGAAGAATTGTTGGAATATGAAGAATTTGCTGATAAGGAAAATATGAAGCCATTTGAGATGAAGGAAGTAAATGATATTTTGTTGATAAATTTGGGATAATGAATATTCTCGCGAATCGTGCAACACGAACAAGATATTTGGAGCAATTATCTCATGAATATGGTAGTATTATAAGGTACGAGTGGTTGATGATTGGTATCCCGGAAATTGTGAGTGAAGAGGCTGGTTGGTATGTTAAATAAATATGCGGATTTGTATCATGAAATATGTGGGATTTAAAAGTCAGGAGTGTTAGGTATGAAAGCACCGGTTGTATTGTTTACTTATAATAGACTAAATCATACTATGCAGACAATAAAAGCTCTTCATAATAACTGGGAAAGTAATGAGACCGAGTTATATGTATTTGCAGATGGAGCAAAAGATCCAACTGAAGAAGCAAAAGTAAACGCAGTAAGAGAATATTTAAAAGAGGTTAAAGAGTGTAATTGGTTTGCAAGTATGACCATATATTTTCAGGAAAAGAATTTAGGACTTGAGAAATCTATTATATCGGGCGTTGGTAAAATAATTAATCAATATGGAAAAGCTATAGTATTAGAAGATGACATTATAACAACACCTGATTTTTTGCTTTTTATGAACAAAGCTTTGGATGCATTTGAAAAAGATCCTAAAGTATGGTCAATATCAACATGGCTTATTAATAACCGGAAGATAAAGAATTGCAAAGAGGATATTTTATGGACATATAGAGGAGAATGCTGGGGATGGGCCAGTTGGGCAGATCGTTGGAACAGGGTTGATTGGTCGGTGGGAGACTACCGGGAGTTTGAGAAAAGTAGAAAGAGACAAAGAGCATTTAATCGTGGCGGACGTGATATGAGTAGGCTATTGCAATTACAGCAGGAAGGCGAGATTCATTCATGGGCTATCCGATGGTGCTATCAACAATATAAGGAGGATATGATAACCGTATTTCCTAAATATCCAAAATCTTATAATATTGGATTAGATGGTTCTGGCACAAATTGTGGCGGTGAAACTACCAGATTACCGGAAACTCAGTTGGAGAAGACATGGAATTTTCAATATTCTAAAAAAAATACAGTATTGTTAAAAGAGCTTCAAAAGAAAAGATTTTTCGAGTTCTGGCGACAAGAATTAGGTGGTTATTGGTATGCATTGGCAGAAGTAGAACATTGTCTGATATGCAGAAAAAATAATGAAGAATTTTTAACAATTAAAGCAGGTGTTTTTAAAGATTACAGAAGCCCCATGATATGTGAGGTGCAAGGAGAAAAATATATTTTTGCCACTCGGGTTAAAAAAAATACTTTACAAAAGAGTGTTGCTCTTTTCCGTTTGAATCAAAGAAATATGATTGAAAAAGAGCAGATACTTTTAGAAGATAAAACTTCAAGAGAGTTTTTGAGTTTACTATATATGAGAGAAAAGTATTATTTATTAACCAGAGATTGTAAAAATGATTTATATGTATTTTATGAAATGGGACAAGATGTATTTGCGTGGAAAAAATATGCAGTATTGAAAATAACAGAAAATCTGGTGAATGCTGTTGCAACATATATAAATGATAGAGTATATTTGACGGGGTCTTTGCTTGAAGGCAATGCTGACAATAGATCTGTATTTGTGCAATTTGAAATAGTAGATTTTTTTAATCCCGGGAAAATAAGTTCCGTCGTGAAATGGAAAGGAACAGATAACAATTATTATTCCGTTCATGCAGGTAATTGGTTTTACAGAGAAGGAGTATGGTATCGCGCATTGGAGAAAAGCACTCGTAAACAAAGAGGGAAATCAGTTATTATTGAAGAAATAGTAGAGAATACTCAAGATGGAACGAAAACCAAAATGTTGGAAGAAATAACAGTTAATTCTGTAGAGTGTGAATTACCGGCATTTATTTACAGAAAATTAGGTGTATCTGCCTATTCCTATTTAGAGGGATATGAGGTTATAGAACTCCTGGTGCAGCATTTTTCACTGGGAAGGCTGGGGGCTAAAGTGTTACGAAGGATTCAAAGGTAAGTATATGAAAAAAATGGCGATTATGTTCTCGTGTTTTAATCGGGAACAACACACAAAAAGATGCTTGGAAACCATATATTTGCAGAAAGATAGTTTGAAAGATATTGCAGTGGATATCTTTATCTATGATGATGGATCAACGGATGCAACATTAGAGATGATAGATAACTTTTTTCCGGATGCAAAAGTCACAAAGGGCAGCGGAAATATGTATTGGAGTAGAAGTATGTATATCCTGATGAAGCAGGTTCGCACGTTAGGATATGATTTCTATTTGATAATTAATGATGATGTTAAATTTTTTGAAAATGCATTACAAATCATGTATGAAACTTACAGGATGGCTAATGCACACGTGGGAATAGTTGGAGCGTGCAAAAGTGCTGTTACAGGAGAACAAACGTATGGTGGACGGGATGGAACGGGAAATATAATATTACCAAGTATGCAATTGAAACCATGTATTTGGGCTAATTGGAATTGCTTTCTTATCGATAAATATATTGTTGATCATGTTGGAATTATTGATGGTAAATTTCAGCATGCATTTGGAGATTTTGAATATAGCAATCGCATGAATAAATATGGATTTAAAATATTTTCATCTGTGGACTATGTTGGTGAGTGTGAAACCAATTCTAAAGAGGGAACGTGTGCAGACAAAAATGTGCCACGTATGCTGCGCCTGAAAAAGTTATTTTCTCCGAAAGGAATACCACCCTATTCTTATTTTAGATACAATTTTAAAATTGAAGGAATAAAAGGCTTGCTAAAATCTGTATATGGTTATTGCAGTTTGATTTATTATATTTTTGCAGGAAAGGATCTGAACTAAATTGTGGGTATGAGAATTGTTTATATATTGAATAATGGTGGACTTCTTGGAGCAAACAGATCACTGCTCGGAACAATGGAATATATGCTAAAACAGGGGAATAAGTGCTTCGCCCTCATTCCCGAAAAACATGGAGTGGAAGCAAAATTTGAGGAATTGGGAGTTGAATATGCCGTCATAGGTTATCGCCCCTGCGTATGGTATCCGGGATATATTGGTTTACCGTTTTTGGTAAACATAGTAAGAATGCCGCAGATATTAAGAACGATTAAAAAGTGGAATGTGGATTTGATTCACAGCAATAATTCCAGTCATGACATTGGTATGATTGCCGCATTGCTTTTAAGGAAAAAGCATGTATGGCATGTTCGGGAAATTATGGAATATAATTATCAAACGAAATATATATTTCCACATATGTATAAAATGTTAAGATATAAAACGGATGCAACTATTTGTGTATCAAAGTTTATATATGACTATCACAAGGATCATTTTTTTAATACTAATATGTATATGATTTATAATCCGTATGATGTTGAGTATTATAACATTTCCAGGAAAACTTTTGCACCGAATGATGTAGTCGGAATAGTTATGGCTGGGGGAATCACTGCATATAAAAAACAAATAGATAGTGTAAAAGCAGTTAAAGAACTGGTAGATAGAAATATAAGAAATGTAAAATTGACGATTGTAGGCGGTGGTGATGTCGAGCTGATCAGGGAAATAAATGAATATATAGATAAATACCATCTATCTGAATGGGTAGAAATGAAGGAATTTGTTTCAGACTTAAGAGAGATTAGAAGAAAAGCAGACATTGCTCTTTGTTGCTCTGAATATGAGGCGTTACCCAGGGTTACAGTGGAGGGAATGCTTGGAGAGATGCTTTCTATAGGAGCCAATAGTGGTGGAATTGCTGAACTGATAACACATAAAGAGAGAGGCTTACTCTATGAGGTAGGTAATAGTACGGATTTGGCAAATCAGATAGAATATGCAATCAGCCATAAGCCGGAGTGTTGGAAAATGATTATAAATGCAAAAAAGTATGCAATAGAAAATTTCGAACTTAACCGTAGTGGAGAAAGAATTTTAAACGTATATAGACAAATTTTGAATAAAAAATAGAGGGAGAACTATATGTGCGGCATAGTAGGAACCGTAAAATACCGTGATAAGGAAATCTTGCATAAAATGAATGAAATTCAAGTGCACAGAGGCCCTGATTCGGAAGGTATATTTTGGTCAGAAGAGTTGCTCGTTGGATTAGCAATGCGAAGACTCAGTATTGTGGATCTGGAAAACGGTACACAGCCAATGTATAATGAGAATAAGCGTTGTGCTTTGGTATTTAATGGTGAAATTTTTAATGCAGATATTCTCCGAAAAGAGTTATTGGAAAAAGGACATACTTTTGTAACCGTTTCTTCTGACACGGAAGTTCTGGTACATCTATATGAAGAATATGGCACAGATATGCTTAATTATTTAAATGGTATGTTTGCTTTTGCAATTTGTGATTTGGATAAAAAACAGATTTTTGTTGCAAGAGATCAAATGGGAATTAAACCATTGCATTATATTTTTGATGGTAGTAAGCTTGCATTTGCCTCAGAAATGAAATCACTTACAGGTGTGGGATTATCACAAAAGAAAATAGATGAAAATGCGTTATGGCAGTATTTATCATTTCAATGTGTACCTGCACCCATGACGATTTATGAGGATATCAAAATTCTGCCAGCGGCACATTATATGTTGTTTGATATGGAAACAGCAGAATTAAAAATAGAGAAATATTGGGACTGTATAGAAAACAGGAAAAAGTACGAAGGTTCCGCAGAGGAGCTTTCTTTATTTGTGCGTAAACAGGTGGAGGAGGCAGTTGAGAGATGGACCATGAGCGATGTGCCACTTGCCTGTTCATTGTCTGGAGGTCTTGATTCTACTATTATTGCTACAATTGTGAGTCGGAAACGTGAATTGCACACATATTCATTAGGATTTGAGAATGAAAGCGAATTTGATGAAAGAGGTTTGGCGAAGCTTGTAGCACAAAAATGCGGAACAAGACATACTGAGATTGTCCTGACTCCGGATGAACTGTTGAAAGATTTTGGTAAGATGATTAAATCCATGGATACACCGTATGGTGGTGGAGTGCCTTCATGGTTTGTATTCCGTGAAATTTCAGGAAATGAGAAAGTTGCATTTAATGGAACGGGTGGGGATGAATTGTTTGGCAATTACTCCAAGTGGCTTAGATATGAACATCCACTCGAACGATATAAACAAACGAAGCATTTTTTACAAATCGGAGAGAAAAAAACAGAGTTTGTTTTACATCCAAACGGAACCATTTATCATAAATACATGACCGAGGGTATGAAGAGCAGGGTTGTAAATAAGCCGTATCATGGTATAATCAATACCAATACATGGATTGAGAAAACGTGGAGAGAATGTCCAAGTGGGCGCTGGCGGGACAGGATTCCTTATGTGGATTTTAAGATTCAGTTGCCGGAAGAGTTTCTGATGATGTTGGATCGGTTTTCTATGAACTTTTCTGTTGAAGCAAGAGTGCCATTCCTTGATCGGGAATTGGTTGAGAATATATTGGGAATTCCAGCACAACTACGCACAAAAAAATATAATGCAAAATATCTGTTGAAGGAAGCTTTTGGTGATATGCTGCCGAAAGAACTGTTAAGCTTTCCCAAAAGCGGATTTGCAATACCGCAGAATGCATGGTTGAAGAACGAATTGAAAGAAATGGTTGTTGATATGTGTACAGGAACCACGATTAAACAGCAGGGATTATTTTCTGCGGACTTAGAAAAACAATTAATTCGACCATTTTATAATGGAAGAAATGATTTAACGCTCCTCGTGTGGACCGTATTAATGTTTCAAAGATGGTATTTTAATCAATAAAAGAGGGAGATTATATGAAAATAGAAATGATATATGAAATGCTGGCGCATCATTACATAAATAAAAAAAGAGTTACATTACCATGTGATATGTCTGATAATAAAAAATTGTTGATTTTGGCAACAGGAACAAGTGCTAATGAGTTTTGGGATGAGCGTTACCAACGATGGAGAAAATTTGAGGACTATGATATTATGGTCATGAATCGTTCGATCTATAAGATGAAAGAGCAAATATTTAAATTAAAACCTAAATATTTTGCAGCATGTGATTCTATTTATTGGGGGGCTGATCCCGGTAAAAGAATAAGTTCTAAACTGGCAGAAGAAACATACCAAAAAACAAAAGAAGTGTTGGAACAAATTGACTGGGATTGTTTCCTGATAACAACAATACAGGAGCATTTTTGTTTCACGAATCCTAAGGTGAAAATAATTAGAATAAATACAGTAGACTGTGATAGTAACCATTCTTGGGTATATTGGTTATATAAAAACAATTTTGCACAGCCTGCAGTACACAATGTGGCACAGCTGGGGATATATTTCGGGATAACTTTCGGCTATAAGGAAGTTGGATTGGTAGGAATTGATTTTGATTTTATCAAGAATATATACTGTGATAAAGATTGCAGAGTAGGAGTATACGCAGAACATCAGTATGAAGGAAAGGCCATATCGGCACATCTTGATCGAGAGTCTGTTGGACTGTATAATAATAGTGTAATGGCAAAGTATATCTATCAGACAGCAGAGACAATTGGATGTTTTGGTAAACTGTCAATGTATGCTGAGAGAATGAAATGTAAGATATATAATTATTCTTTGAATAGTTTATTAGATTGTTATGAAAAAAAGAGTTTAGATGGGTAGGAAAATATGAATTTTAACAGTAGATTGATTATGGCTGAAATAGGAATGACACATGATGGAAGTCTTGGACAGGCCTTGGAGCTGACAAAGACAGCTGCAGAATGTGGAGTAGATGCTGTGAAGTATCAGCTGCATATATCTGAAGCAGAAACGATACGAAATGCACCACAACCACCTTATTTCAAAGCAGAACCACGCTATGAGTTTTTTAAAAGGACTGCGTTTACGAAAGAACAATGGCTGCAGATAAAGAAACAGTGCGAAGAAAGTAAGGTTAAGTTTATTGTTTCTCCGTTTTCTATAGAAGCAGTCAAAATTTTGGAAGAGATAGGGGTAGATGCTATTAAATTACCGTCCGGTGAGATTACCAACATACCTTATCTGGAATATATAGCCCGGACGGGGATTCCTGTCATTATTTCTTCCGGTATGAGTTCATGGGCAGAACTTTGTGATTGTGTGGGAATTTTTAAAGAAAAGGATTGTAATTACGCAATTATGCAGTGTACCTCAGAATATCCATGCCCACCAGAAGAAGTTGGACTAAACGTGATTGACCGGATAAAAGAAACCTATCCGGGAATACCTGTAGGATTATCAGATCACTCTGAAGGTGTGTGGGCGGCTATAGCAGCGTGGATGAAGGGAGCTACCATCATAGAAAAGCATTTTACCCTTAGTAAAAGGATGTACGGACCAGATGCTAAGATGTCCATGGAACCGGAAGAGATGAAGCTTTTATGTGAGTCAATTAAAAATCTGGAAAAGGCTTTGCATAATCCGGTCAATAAGGAAAATGCAGATAAGTTCCGTGAAATGAAAAAGATCTTCCAGAAAAGCATTGTGGCGATCTGTGAGATCCCTAAAGGAACAGCCATTACGGAGGATATGATAGGCTATAAAAAACCGGGTATTGGATTGGAAACAAAATATTACAGAGATATATTAGGGAAAAAAGTTAAAAGAGATTTATCGTTTGATGATATTATTTATGAAGGAGATATTGAGTGGTGAAAAAAACAATCTGTGTTTTTATAGGCGGAAGAGCAAATTACAGCAGTATTAAATCCGCGTTAATTGCAATCAATGAGCATCCGGGACTGGAGCTTAAGATTATACTGGGAAGTTCCGCACTGATTAAAAAATATGGGAATCTTGAGAAAATCATACAAAAGGATGGATTTGAGATTGCAGAGCGGATTCACATGTTGGTGGAAGGGGACGAGCCGGCAGCGATGGTTAAGACTGCAGCACTCGGAATGCTTGGACTTACAGACGCTCTTGAACGATTGAAGCCGGACTATGTTATTGTAATCGGAGATCGTTATGAGGTCATCGCGCCTACTATTGCGGCAGCGTATATGAATATTCCTGTAGCACATACCATGGGTGGAGAGGTGACCGGTACAATTGATGAAAGTATCCGTCATGCAATTACCAAATTTGCACATATTCATTTCCCGGCAAACAAGGAGAGTGGAGAACGAATTGTTAAGATGGGAGAGGAGAAAGAACGCGTTTTTGTTGTAGGATGCCCGCGAATTGATACAGTGAAAAGAATTATTGATGAAGATCCGGGAGTACCGGAGAATATTTTTGAACTATGCGGCGGTGTAGGTCCTACATTTGATTTGAAAGAGCCGTTTCTTTTGATTTCGCAGCATCCGGTGACGACCGAATACAAGGAAGCCGAGCACCAGATTAATGAAACAATTTATGCGGCAATGGAAACCGGGTACCCTATAATTATGCTTTGGCCAAACTCGGATGCGGGTACGGAAGGAATTTCACAGGGAATACGTAAGTTCAGGGAGAAACATCCAAATGTTACGATGCATGCATTTACCAATCTGCCGATCGCTATGTATGTCAGATTGATGAATAACACAGCATGCTTAATAGGAAATTCCAGCAGTGGTATCAGAGAAGGCGCTTTCCTTGGGACACCCTGTGTAAACGTGGGAACCAGACAGGCAGGAAGAGAACGCGGAAGTAATGTGCTGGATGTATTATGTAATAAGGATGAGATCCGTGAAGCTATTATGAAGCAGATACAGCATGGAAAATATAAGTCTGAACCTATTTATGGAGATGGCTCTGCAGGTAAGAAGATTGCAGATATTTTATATAATACAACGGTGGAAGTGCAAAAAAGAATTACTTATTAGTATACAGGAGACGATCATGGCTAAAGAGATTTTGGCAATTATTCCGGCAAGAGGTGGATCTAAGGGGATTAAAAGAAAAAATTTAGTTCCGATTGAAGGGAAGCCTTTGATCCAATATACCATTGAGGCGGCAGTAGGAAGTAAATATGTTACACGCGTCACGGTTAATTCGGAAGATGCGGAAATTATAGAATATGCGTCTAAGCAGGGAGTGGAAGTGATTGTACGGCCTGATGAGCTTGCACAGGATACAACGCCGATGAAAGATGTGATTCTTCATGAGTTACGATATTTAAGGGAAAAGGAAGAGTATGTTCCGGATATTATAGTTTTATTACAACCAACATCTCCTCTTCGGACAGCGGAACACATTGATGAAGCCATGCAAAAGCTATTGCTAAGTGATGCAGATGCGTTGGTCAGCGTAGAAGAGGAGCCACATCTGCATTCGCCTTATTCCGTTATGCAAATTAATGAACAGGGATATTTGGAATTTTTCTTAAAAGAGGGAGAAAAATTTACCTCAAGACAGCAAAAACCAAAGTTTTACGCCAGAAACGGTGCTGCAATTTATGCAGTAGAAACTGATGTGTACTTAAGAACAGGAAGCCTGTATGGCACTAAGTGTATGGCATATGAAATGCAGCCGGAGGATTCTGTAGATATAGACGCGCCCATTGACTTGTATTTAGTTCGGAGTATGATGCAGTATAAGCGGGAAAAAAGTGCTTTTAGGAGTAAGAATTTATAAATGAAATATATTAGAATTTTGAAGGATATCAGTAAGAAAATATCTTATATGTTGGACAAGTCCCAAAAAAGATGGGCAGTTGTCGTTTTGGTATGCATTTTTATTGGAGCAATGGTAGAAACCCTTGGAGTTTCAGTGATTGTTCCACTTGTACAGGCAATGCTGTCTCCGGAAGTGATACGTAGAGCATTGGAGACGAGTGTTTTACACATTTCGACGGAAAATATAACGAATCATGAATTGATTCTACTTTTGAGTATTGGTGTTGTTATTATTTATATTATCAAAAATATTTATCTTATTTTTTTATCTTATATCCGTTCCTGGTATTCCTGTAAAATACAAAAAGAGACTGCAGTTAAAATGATGAACTCTTATATGAAAAGGGGATATCCTTATTTCCTGAATACTAATGTCAGTAAATTGCTTAGAGGTGTTGGCGGAGATGTCTCAGGTCTTTATGGTGTGATTTCTCATATTTTTAAAATTATTACAGAGGGATTAACGGCTTTCTGTATTTGCATTTTTATTATGATAACAGATTATAAAATGGCACTGGCAATTGCAGCAATAGGTATTGTATGCATTATTGTGATTATTAATCTGTTTAAGAATAAAATGTCGAAATACGGAAAAATATATAGGAAATATATTGGCATAACCAATCAGAGCAGTATTCAGGCATTTGAAGGAATTAAAGAGATCCTGGTTATGCGCAGAGAACAGTTTTTTACGAATCAGTTTAGAAATTCCTATGAAGTTATGCAAAAGGCGAATGTAATTCAATCCGTTGCCAGTGAAAGTCCGGCATATATGATAGAAGCGGCCTGTGTTACAGGAATGATTGTGATTATATGCATAAGGATGATGGGAAGTTCTGATTTGAATGCATTGATTCCACAGTTGGCGGCATTTGCGGTCGCTGCATTCCGAATTTTACCCTCGCTTGGTCGTATTTCCAGCGCAGTGAATGGGCTGATTTATAGTATTCCTTCCATGAATGCATGTTATGAAAATGTGTCTGCTGCGAATCAATACGAAGAGTCAACGGATCTAAGAAAAGTTGGTGTTAATGATGAAAATAAATTGGAATTTAATGAAAAAGTAGAAATTAGAAATGTGAGTTGGAGATATTCAGAGACTGGTCCGGATATTTTGAAAGACATAAGCTTTGATATTATTAAAGGAACATCGGTGGCCTTTATCGGACAGTCAGGAGCAGGAAAGACTACTTTGGCAGATGTAATCCTTGGATTATTGAAACCCTATGAGGGAGATGTTACGGTTGGCGGGAAAAGTATTTTTACTTCACCTAAATCGTGGGCAGGAATTGTGGGATTTGTGCCTCAATCTGTATATCTGACGGATGATACGATTAGAAAGAATGTGGCGTTTGGTGTAGAAGAGGAAGATATCGATGATAACAAGGTATGGAGAGCCTTGGAACAGGCACAGCTTGCAGAATTTGTGAAAGGGCTTCCGGACGGACTTGATAATATAGTAGGGGATCGGGGAATCAAGATTTCCGGTGGTCAGAGACAAAGAATTGCAATTGCAAGAGCGTTATATGAGGAACCGGAAATTCTGGTATTGGATGAAGCAACTTCCGCACTTGATACGGAAACAGAAAGTGCGGTAATGGAGGCAATTGATTTCCTTCACGGAAAGAAAACTATGATTATCATTGCGCATAGACTTACAACAATACAAAATTGTGATACGGTATATGAGGTGAAGAATGGCAGTATTAGCGCGGTTAGAAAGAAAAATGAATAGCTATGTATCGGAACGGGAACGTTTGTGGTTGAACTACGTTATAATATTTGCAGCATTTGTGGAAGGAATGGCGCTTATTTCGGGAGTTCTTTCTCAAAGACCTGTTTATGAATCATTTCTGTTTACCATATATCAGGTTGCGGCAATATTAATTCCGGGACTTGCTTATGTAGAACTGCTGAAGGTTAAATTTTGTACAACAGGAATAGCAAGAATATTCCTTGCGTACGTAGTGGGATACGGAAGCAATATTGTGATTTATTATATTCTGTATTGGCTGGGGAACAATCAAAGCAATGCAATTGTATGGTATATAGTTTTGGGATCACAATTTTGCGTGAGTATATTTATTTTGATTAAAAGAAAAATAAAGTATCTGGAGTCTGGGAAAAATTTCTTAATGGCATCCATATTTGTTATAAGTTTTTTTGCCGTAGAATTGTTTACATATTGTGGAAATAACATGATGCCTCCCTATACTGATGGTTCTCACGTTGCAAGGGATTTGTGGTATTGGCTTGGAAATACGGTTGCATTGAAACAGGATTATCCACCGGTAAATTTCAGAACATTGGAAGAAGGATATGCATATCATTTTTTTTCCAGTATACAGATTGCAGTGTCAAGTCTTGCGACGCAAGTGGATGTGATTACATATAGTATTTGCTATTCTTATATTCAGGCAATTTTTATTATGGTGGGCGGATTTTATTGCCTAATGGAAAAACAAATCCATAAGAGACAAAATTTACTGTTTATGTTTATTATTTTCTTTTTCATATCCGGATATGAAGATATCACAAGAACCAACTGGGCAAAGTTAATTTTAGTATCACCATTTGGCTTTGATTATGGTTTGGGACTCATGATGTATTTGCTGTTATTTATAAATGTATTTTTTGTCAAGGAGTTTTCATATACGAACTTTTTCTTGCTTAATTTTATTTTAGCCATTCTTATGGGAGTGAAGAGCCCGTTTGCGTGTATAGGAATTGTTGGAATAGGAATAGGATGTCTTTATGAGTTGTCTCGTAAAAAATGGAAGAAGGCAATAGGCGAAGGCATCACGGCATTACTTATTTTTGGAAGCATTTATTTCTTTGTTGTTAATATAAGTGGCTATGCAGGGGGCGAAGAAGCAGCAGCAAAAGTGATTTCTGTAGCAACGAAATCATGGGAAGAAAACTATAAGTTGGGTGTAATGAGAGATTGTATTATGAATATCCCACTTATTCCCGGTGCTTTGAAGGAACTCTTATATTTTGTGAGCTATATTTTTCTTTCACATCCATGTATGATGACATGCGCTGTTATATGTATGTTTACAGCTTTTAAGAAAAAACGTCGTTTGGGTTGGACAGACATTGCGGCGTTCCTGATGGTTCTTACGGGCATGGTTATAGGGGTGTACATATATATGGGTGGCGATTCACAAGTATACTTTGTCTTGGCAACCTATCCGGTAATTCTGCTTTGGATGAGCAGGATTTGGGAGGAAAGTAATATACTCAGTAATAGTAGTATAGTCTTAAAATATGGATTGGCATTGTGTGTGGGTGGATATTTAGGAATGGCTCATGCAGGATGGAACCCGATGGTTGGATATGCTTCTGTAGGGAGATATAACTTTATGGATGCACAGAAGGGAACCTGGAACGGAGATGGGTACGTCTCACATTCGGAATATGAAGTGTTGGAATATATAAAGAAAAATATTTCGAAGGAAGAATTAATACTGTATGTCAATGAAAGAAGTTCGACTGAAGATCGTTGGGTAATTGCCGGCGTGATTGCGGAACATTTATTGACATCGGTACACAGAGAAATTATAACATCAAGAAGTGATCTGGATGAATATTTGAAATCGAATTATGATTTTTGCGTAATGAACAATGATCTGCTTACTGCAGATGATGTTGTTATATTTTCTAATGACGAATGGTCCATTGTTAATACAAAATAAAGTGTTGCATCGGTGTTGAATAATATCCGTTCATTCAAACTAATTTGAATTTGGTTATTGCTTTCTAAGCATACGATGTTTAAAATATCTTATAGAAGTTTTTTTACTTTTGTTTTGACTAAAAATAAATAGGTAACATAAAGATGATGAAGAAAATTAGTGTGTGTATTGCTTGCTACAATGAAGAGAAAAATATTGAAGAAACGTATCGACGTTTGTGTGAAGTTTTGTCTGGTTTGGAGAAATACGATTATGAAATAATTTTCGAAGATAATTGCTCTACGGATTCTTCAGAACGGATTTTAAGAGATCTTGCTTCAAAGGATCATAAAGTAAAAATAATTCTTAATAATCGGAACTTTGGTCCGAGTCGATCCGGAAAAAATGTTTTTTTTGCGGCAACCGGAGATGCAATTGTTAGTATGCCGTGTGATTTGCAGGAACCTCCCGAGATTATACCAACTTTTGTGGAAGAATGGGAAAAGGGAAATCTGATTGTCTGGGGACAGAAGGTAAGAAGCGAGGAAAATGGAATAAAATACTGCTGCAGATGCTTATATTACAAGATTATTAAGTGGATTTCAGATGTTCCGCAATACGAGCAGACGACGGGGTTTGGTATCATTGATCAGTCTATAATGAGGATACTGCGGGATATTGATGATCCCGATATATCAACAAGACATTTAATTGCGGAATTAGGATATCCGGTTAAACTGATTCCGTATACACAGAATGCAAGAAAAGCAGGAAAGTCAAGCTATAATTTGTGGAGATATTTGGATTTTTCAATAAATTCATTGGTTAGGACATCGGCAGTACCGTTGCGGCTTACAACGATATTTGGAGCGATATGCGCAGCGATAAGTTTTCTTTTTGGGATTATCTATCTGATTTATAAGTTAAATAACTGGACAGCTTTTCAAGCGGGGATTGCTCCGGTAGTAATTGCGGTTTTTTTCCTGGGTTCAGTACAGCTATTGTGTATTGGAATGATGGGAGAGTATGTTAATGTCATTTTAAAGAAAGTGACGAAAAGACCATTGGTTACTGAAAAAGAGAGAATTAATTTTGATGAAAACAGGAGTTAAGAAAGACTACATATGGAATACGGTTGCAGGATGTCTAAAGGCTGGAGAAACTGTGTTTATGACGATGCTGGCAAGCCGTCTGGTTGGGTTGGCAGCAACAGGAATTATTACAGTAGCATTTGCAGTAGGAAATCAACTTTTAAATATTGGAAAATTTGGAGTACGAAATTATCAGGTAACTGATACGAAAAATCAATTTCCGTGGAAGATATATTTATTAGAACGCTTGATTTCAGTAGTAATAATGCTTATTTGCATGTTTTTTTATTTGGTATATGTTTGTCAATCAAGGCAGTATAGTTATGAAAAGTTATGTTCTATAGTTTTGGTAGGTCTTATTTTTGCCGTTGAGGCAATTGAAGACGTATTTTGGGGGTTGTATCAGAAAAAAGGTCATATAGCAACTGGTGCACAAATGTTTTGCATCCGATGGAGTCTGATTTTTGTCAGTTATGCAATTGTTCTTTGGACAACGAGAAATATGGTATATACATTGATAGTTTGCTTGTTATGTTCTATCGTGACATTGAGTATAATGATTAGGATAACTTTTCCAAAGATAACTGGTTGTAAAGTATGTTTTGAAAAGATTAATGTGGATGACTGGAGAAAATGTTTGGAATTACAGAGAGCAACACTACCAGTATTTGTTATGGAATTTTGCTCGCTTTATATAGGAAATGCGCCCAAATATGCAATCGACAGATGTATGAATGACGAGGTGCAGGCATGTTATGGGTTTGTGGCGATGCCTATCTTTGTCATAGGGTTGTTGAATGCCTTTATATATCAGCCTACGTTGGTGCAAATGGCAACTGAATGGCAGAATAATAAATTTAGTGAATTTAAAAAGAGAATCAAAAGACAAATTATAATTGTGATATGTATCGCGATCATTTGCCTGACAGGAGCGTATTTTATTGGGATACCGGTTTTGTCACTATTATTTGCAACTAATCTGATGAATTACAAAAAAGAGCTTATAATACTTCTTTTGGCTGGAATGTTTTATGCTATATCTGGTTATCTTGGGATTGTTATCACGATCATGCGTAAACAGAAGATTTTGTTGGGTATCTATGGTATTGTTGCTTTGGTAGCATTGCTTTTTATGACAGGGGTCGTATCAGCATATGGAACAATGGGGGCTGCAATTGGACATTTGGGATTGATGATTTTGCTTTGTGTATCATACATTCCTTTTCTTAGCCATTGAATGACTTCAGGTATTGTGGATTTTTTATTATATTATCTTTATTAAGAATTGTATCAGAGATGATCATTAATTTGAAGGTCCGGAGATGTTCTATATTTCCATAATATATAGGCACTGTGTTGTAGAAAGTTTGAGTGGAATATTATGAAAAAAATATTATTTACTGGTGCAACGGGTTTCCTGGGAAGAAATTTGGTACCGGAACTCCGAAAGGAGTATGAATTATTTACTCCAAGTCGAAAAGAATTAGATTTAAACAATGTTGATGATATAAAGAGATACATTCAAAAAAATAATTTTGATGTGATCATACATGCAGCTATTCCTAATATACAATCTGATTCGATTGAGTTTTTATTGAGGGATAGTTTACGTACATTTATGCAGCTTGATGAATTACATGAGTATTATGAAAAGATGATTTATTTTGGCTCCGGAGCTGAATATGATAAGGCATATCCTATTATTAGAGCTGATGAAAATCAAATTGGAAAACGTATTCCACAGAACGATTATGGGCTTGCTAAATATATGATGAATAGAATATGCCGCAGTAGCAATAATATATATAATTTTCGTATATTTGGATGCTATGGTCCGACAGATGCAGACTTTAAATTGAATACTTATATAATACATCAGTGTATGAAGGAGGAACCAATACATCTAAGACAGAATGTTTGCTTTGATTATATGTATGTAATGGATTTGGTACCTGCAATAAAATATGCAATTGAAAACCCATTAAAATATCATGATTATAATGTATGCTCTGGTACATCTATAGAGATACTTAAAATGGCTGAGCATATTAAGAAAAAAATGAAATGCAATGTACCTGTAACGGTTGAAAAACAAGGAATGGCTAATGAATATTCAGGAGATAATACAAGATTTATGAAGGAAATGCCAATGATGAAATTTACGAAATTCGAGACAGGTATTGAAAAACTGATTGAATTTGAGTTAGAGGTGAAAAATTGAGATGAAAAAAAGAGTTGCAGATATAATATTTGAAACACTAAATTTATTGGGAATTAAAGATTGTTTTACAGTTGTTGGCGGAGGAGCAATGCATCTGAATAATGCACTTGCGCTGAATCACAATATTGTAAGTCATTTTAACCATCATGAACAAGCGTGTGCTATGGCGGCGGAGGCATATGCTAGATTTTCAGGCGCTCCGGCAGCGGTTTGCGTTACCAGTGGACCGGGAGCTACAAATGCTATTACAGGTGTGATGGGAGCATGGGTAGATAGTGTGCCGATGATTGTAATATCCGGTAATGTCAGGTATGAGACATCCGTGCCTAAAAGTGGGATTTGCTTAAGATATCGTGGATTACAAGAGTTTGGCATAATAGATTCAGTAAAGAATATGACTAAGTACAGTTGTTACCTGACTGAGGCTAAAAGGGCAAAGTATGTCATTCAGAAAGCATATGCACTGGCAATGGAAGGGCGTCGGGGGCCGGTCTGGATTGATGTCCCTCAGGATATTCAAAATGCAATGGTTGAAGAAGAAGAGTTAGAAGAATATTCGGAAGAGATTTCTTATAAAGGATGTAGAGAAGAAGATATTGAACTGGTTTTTAGCAAATTAAGTATGGCAAAACGCCCTTGTATTTTGATGGGATCTGGTATTCAGACATCTCATTGTGAGGAGCTTTTTGAGGAAATGATAAAGAAAATATGTGTTCCTGTAGTAGGAGGAGCATGGTTAGGTGATATATTTTACTCTGAGCATCCATTATATTATGGATTATCAGGCAATGCCGGACCACGTACGGGTAATTTTATTTTGCAAAATGCAGATTGTATCTTAGCTATAGGAAATAGTCTGTCATATAAACAAACTGGCTATGATATGGCAGCGTTTGCACCACAGGCATATAAGGTTATGGTGGATATCGATGGAGGAGAGTATCTCAAAAATGTAAAATATATAGATAAGTACATATGCTGTGATATTCGAGAGTTTATGGGAAAGATTATTCGGGAGTGTAAGTATAAGATAGAAGCGCCCAAGGAATGGTATTCTTATTGTAATCGTTTGAAGGACCATTTCCCTTCATGGGAAGGTAAACAGACTATGACAATGAATTCTCGAGTAAATAAATATTATTTTTGGGAGAAATTTTTGGAGATAATGCCAAAGGATACTTTGCTGGCATTAGGAAATAGTTCAGTCGGCATGGCTGCGAACCAAATAGGACGAAGATTTAAAGAGCAGAGGATGATTTCTAATTATATATGTGGCTCTATGGGGTATGATCTTCCGGCGGCAATAGGGGTAGCATTGGCTTCGTCTAAACCTGTTATTTGTGTGACCGGTGATGGAAGTATAATGATGAATTTGCAAGAATTGCAGACTATTAAATATAAAAAATTGCCTGTTAAAATAGTTGTTTTTGAAAATGCCGGATATGGAGCAATCAAACAGACGTGTAAAAATTTCTTTGAAGGTTTAGAGTATGGATGTTCACCAGAGAGTGGAGTGTCTTGTGCCGATTTTAATAAGATTGCTTCAGCGTTTGGCTATTCGTATAAATGCTGCCAAACGAACGTAGATGTGCTGGAGTGCTTAAAATGGTTAAAAGAGACTCAGGATCAGTGTATACTTGAAGTTAAGCAGCAGCTGGACGATCCGGTTTATCCTAAGATGATGTCAAAATTAGATGAAAATGGAAATATGACATCACCAAAGCTACAGGATATGTATCCGTTTGTAAAAAAGGAAGATATGCAGTGGATTATGTTAGAACCGTAAAGGAGTACGGGAAAATATGAAGGTATTGGCGGTAATTCCGGCGAGAGAAAATTCAAAAAGAATACCAAATAAAACATTAAGGATCATTAATGATCGTCCTTTGATATATTATGTGATATCAACTGCGTTGAAATCAAAATATATTACGAAAATTGTTGTCACAACGGATTCATCCGCAGTGATAACATTATGTGAACAAATGGGAGTGCCGTATCTCATAAGAGATGAAAAATTATGTACAGACGAAACGACATTAGATGCTGTTGTTTATGATGTCGCAGAACGATATGATAGTGATTATATTGTCACGATTCAGCCTACATCCCCATTATTAACAGTTGAATCACTGGATGATGCAATAGAAAAAACAATAATGTATAACTATGATACAACTATTGCAGTAGTAAATCATCCCAGATTACGTTGGGTTATGAATGATACAAAGGCGATACCGGAATATACATGCAGGCTTAACAGTCAGTATTTGGCATCACAGTATCAGGAGACAGGAGCCTTTATTATCAGTAAAAAGGCGGTTACGACCCCAAAATCCAGAATTGGATCACGTGTAAAATTGTATGAACTGTTTGATGAGGAAGCAATAACGGTTGATACTTTTCAGGATTTGGCGTTAGTAGATATGATATTGTCACAGAAACGTGTGGCAATTTTTGTTAATGGGAACAGTAATATAGGACTTGGACATATATACAGAGTGCTAGAACTGGCAGATGAGTTTTATTGTAAGCCAGATATCTATTTTGATGTTAATCAGACGGATATAGGAGTTTGGGGAAAAACAAATCATCATTTGATCCCTGTACAGGGAATAGAAGGGTTGCTGACATCTGTAATGGGACAAGGCTATGGTATTTTTATAAATGATATATTATCTACAAGCGTCTCGTACATGAAGCATTTGCGAAAGGCTATAGGAGGAGCTAAGATTGTAAATTTTGAAGATAGGGGAGAAGGCGGACATTTAGCGGATTTAGTTATTAATGCATTATATTCAGATAGTGTACTGCCCAATGTATGTTATGGGGCTAAGTATTATATAGCCCCTAAGGAATTTTTATTGTATGAACCTATTAAAATAAACCCCTTTGTAAAAACAATACTTATTACCTTTGGGGGAGCAGATCCGCAAAATTATACTGATAAAATTTTAGAAATTATAACTGCCAATAGTAAGGAGTATAGCGAATATAAATTTTGTGTTGTTCTTGGAAAAGCCAAAAGAAATATTACACAACTAATGAAATATTCGGATTATAAAAATATTGAAGTGATGGTAGATATACATGATATGCCTCGAGTTATGTCAAAGTGTGATATTGCTATTACATCAAGAGGACGAACATGTTATGAACTTGCAATGCTTGGAATTCCATCAATATCGTTAGCGCAAAATAAACGTGAAGAGGAGCATAATTTTGCTTGTCATGAAAATGGCTTTGATTATTTAGGTCTTGCTCCGGGAAAAACAGTAATTAAGGCTAATTTGGATTTGTATTTAAAAATGAAACAAAAAGATCGTCAAAAAATTCAAAAGAAGATGCTTGCTGTTGATTTACGTAATGGAAGAGATAGAGTTATGCATTTAATACATAGTCTATGAGTAGGTATAATGAAATTAGTTAAGGAAGAGCAATTAAGCAGAATATTCATGGTTATTTAAACTGCCAATAGAGAGAGGAAATGGAGAATTTATGAAAAAACCATATGTTATTGCAGAAATAGGTGTTAATTTCTATGATACCGCCAAGGAATTAAATATTTTACCACTGGATGCAGCAAAGCTTTATATTAAAGAAGCTGCTAATGTTGGTATTGATGCTGTTAAGTTTCAGTCATATAAGGCAGAGACGATAGCAGCAAAAGATTCACCAGCATATTGGGATTTATCAAAGGAACCTACCACATCACAATATGAGTTGTTTAAAAAATTGGATGGATTTAATAAAGAAGATTATCAATGTCTTTGTGATTATGCTAAAGAAATTGGTATTGACTTTATGTCAACACCATTTGATTATGATTCTGCAGATTATTTGGAAAACATGGTGGATATTTATAAGATTTCTTCATCAGATATTACCAATATTCCGTTTATTCGTCATATCGCGAGAAAAGGAAAACCAATATATTTATCGGTGGGAGCGTCGTATTTATATGAAGTAGATGAAGCAGTTCATGCGATTCAGGAAGAGGGCAACAATAATATTTGCCTTCTTCATTGTGTTCTTTCTTACCCGACGAGGAATGAAGATGCAAACCTTAATATTATTCGGCATTTACGGTCTGTGTACCCGGACCTTTTAATTGGCTATAGTGATCATACATTGCCAGATCCCAGTATGACCATATTAACAACGGCATATTTACTTGGAGCTGAGGTAATAGAAAAGCATTTCACTCTTAATAAATGTTTAACGGGAAATGATCATTATCATGCAGGGGATCCGTCAGATTTTAAAAAAGCAATTAATAATTTTTCATTAATTCGTGAGATTGTTGGGGAACAATATAAAACTGTACTTCCCTGTGAAATGATTCCAAGAAAAGAGGCCAGACGTTCATTAGTTTTAAAACATGAGATGAAAAAAGGAGACACTATACAAAAAAAAGATTTAATTCCAAAGAGACCAGGAACAGGTATATCGCCTAAGTACACAGAGGTTGTGATTGGACGTCAGTTGAGAAGTGATTTGCCCAAAGATAGTATATTGAAATGGGAAAATATATAAGGAAAGAGAGAAAACAGCTGTGAAATATGCAAATATTCAGATGACTCGCAAAGGTCGATGCACTATTGGGGATGAAATACAGTTATTAGCAATTGATAATTTATATAGAGAAATGGGGATAGATGCAGATGTCATTATCCGAATCCCATATAATGAATTGTCAACATATTCTGGGGAGTATGTGGTATTACCTATTTCCTTTCCATTATATGGATTTTCTCATGATGCATATATAACAGTTTATTCAGAACGAATCATTCCTGTTTTTATTGGTGCATCTATTATGGTTGATGAATTATGTGAAGAAGATATTGCTTATTTTAGAAAGTATGAGCCTATAGGATGCAGGGATCAGCATACCATGAATGTAATGCGTAAGTATGGTATTGTAGCATATTTAAATGGGTGTATGACGGCAACTCTTCCAAGGAGAGGTATAGACATGGATCGTAAGGCAGACAAAGTATATTGTGTTGATATGCCGGATAATCTAATGAAATATGTGCCATGTGAGCTAAAAAAAGATGCAATATTTATGAACCATGTTTTTATGTCGGAAGAATGCGAGAATGGGGTTCGTGATAAAGCTATGGAGGTATACGGTGAGTATTATAAATCAGCAAAACTTGTGATTACGACTCGTTTACATGCAGCGTTGCCATGTGCGGCTATGGGTATACCGGTAGTCTTAATGAAATGTAATAAGTCTTTCAGGTTTGGAATTCTTAAAAATATTCTTCCTGTATATGGAGAAAAGGACTTTGACAATATCAATTGGAATCCAAGGCCGGCGGAGTTTGAAAGTTTAAAGAAACAAATGATTAATTTGTCTATCATGCGTCTACAAGATGCAATGAAACAATATCGGAGTATTTATTCACTGAGTGAACAATTTGAAAATATCAATGAAACCAATGATGAAATGAATTATTTTGAAGCGATAACAGATACAATAAAAATGCTACAAGAAAAATATCAGCCTAATGATGCCTTCCAATACGGTATTTGGGCAGTTACACAGACTGCACAAATTTTGATTAATTATATAAGGTCGCATTATAAAAATGCGGAGTTGGTTTATATTGTGGATAGAGATAAACGTTTTCAATTTATGGGAAAAAATGTTGAATCAATTGAAACTATTGCTGATTATAATGAATCTGTGCAATGCTATGTTTGTGCTCCGGCAGCGATGCCGATGGCTAAGAAGTTTTTTGAAGATAGAGGTTTATCAAATTATTATCTTTGCTGGTCAGATGACTTGCCGAGATAGCTCTTCAACGGAATAGTTGAAATCAATATCAGCTTTGAATCTCAAGGTTTGAGTTAGAGGTATTTGGTGAAAACTCAATGTAGAACTTAAAATTAGTGAAATGATATAAATGGGCTGACTAAATGCGAGGGGATAATGATGAAAGTAGTTTTGCTGGCAGGAGGACTTGGAACGCGTCTTTCAGAACAAACTGAATATATTCCAAAACCAATGGTGGAGATAGGTGGAATGCCGATTCTTTGGCATGTAATGAAGGAATACTCATATTATGGTTTTAATGATTTTATTATATGTGCCGGATATAAACAACACATTATAAAGGAATGGTTTGCTGATTATTTTTTACATACGTCAGATATTACATTTGATTTTACTGCCGGGAATAAAATGATTATTCATGACCAGCATTCTGAGCCGTGGAAAGTAACGGTAGTGGATACCGGGTTGAATACAATGACGGGGGGAAGAATTAGGCGCATCAAGGATTACATAGGTAATGAAGCATTTATGATGACCTATGGCGATGGGGTATGTGATGTAAATATTAGCAAGCTGCTTGAGTATCATCAAAGTCATGGGAAAATGGCAACATTAACTACTGTTTTAATGGAACAGGAAAAGGGAATTTTAACAATAGCGGAAGATAATAGTGTTCGATCTTTTAGGGAGAAGAAAAAAGTAGATAGTTCACCCATCAATGCAGGATATATGGTGCTGGAGCCAGAAATATTTGGATATTTAAAAGGCGATGCGTGTGTGCTTGAAAAGGATGTATTGCCAATACTGGCAGATGAGGGCGAGTTGATGTCTTATAGACATGAAGGATTTTGGCAGTGTATGGATACAAAAAGAGAACAACTTATTTTGGAAAACATGTGGACAAGCAATAAGGCACCATGGAAAAAATGGTAAGGACGTGGGGAAAATGTTTGATAATATGAATGAAACAGAGGCAAGGGAGTATATCCTGGAGCAGGTTAAAAACTATTGCAATAAATACCATACAAAAAAAGAGTATCATGTGGGAGATCGGATTCCCTATGCTTCCAGAGTATATGATAGTGCAGAGATGGTGAATCTTGTTGATTCTGCATTGGAGTTCTGGCTTACATCCGGAAGATATACAGATGAATTCGAGGCGAAGCTGGCAGAATATCTGGGAGTGAAATACTGTTCACTTGTGAACTCCGGTTCTTCGGCAAATTTAGCCGCATTTATGGCATTGACGTCACCCTTGCTGGGAGAGCGTGCGGTAAAGCGTGGAGATGAAGTAATTACTGTTGCAGCCGGTTTTCCGACAACGGTAGCTCCGATGATCCAGTATGGTGCAGTACCGGTATTTGTGGATGTAACGATACCACAGTATAATATTGATGTTACTATGTTGGAAGAAGCTTTGTCGGAGAAGACGAAGGCAGTTATGCTTGCTCATACTTTGGGAAACCCATTTGATTTAAAGACGGTGAAGGAATTTTGTAATCGGAATCATCTATGGCTTATAGAAGATAATTGTGATGCATTGGGCTCGCAGTATGAAATGGATGGAAAATGGTATTTTACAGGAACTGTAGGGGATATTGGAACCTCCAGCTTTTATCCACCTCATCATATGACCATGGGAGAAGGTGGAGCGGTATATACGAATAATCCACTTCTTCATAAGATTATCAGATCCTTTAGGGATTGGGGAAGAGACTGTGTCTGTCCATCAGGACATGACAATCTCTGTGGACATCGATTTGACAGACAGTATGGAGAATTACCATTGGGATATGACCATAAATATGTGTATTCTCATTTTGGGTATAATTTAAAAGCAACGGATATGCAGGCGGCAATTGGGTGTGCCCAGTTGGATAAGTTTCCGGGATTTGTTGAAAGGCGGCGTTACAATTTTAATCGTCTTTATGAAGGATTGAAGGAACTTCAGGATGAGTTTCTTCTTCCACAACCGTGTGAACACGCTAATCCGAGCTGGTTTGGCTTTATGCTGACGTGTAAGCTTGAAATAGAACGTAATAAGGTCGTTCCCTTTATAGAGAGTAAAGGGATACAGACCAGAATGTTATTTGCAGGAAATCTGACGAAGCATCCATGCTTTGATGAGATGCGACAAAGTGGTACCGGTTACCGGATAGCAGGCAATCTGGGGAATACCGATAGAATTATGCAAAGTACATTTTGGGTAGGGGTATATCCGGGAATGACAGATGAAATGCTGGATTATATGATTAAAGTAATTAAGGAAGCTGTACAGAAATAGACGAGGAAACTGGAATGATAGATTTATCCTTTTATAAAGGGAAAAAGGTATTAATAACAGGGCATACCGGTTTTAAAGGTGCCTGGATGTGTGAAGTGTTGTTAATGGCGGGAGCAGATGTTGTCGGATATGCATTGGAGCCACCTACGGATCCGGGTCTATATCAGCTACTTGGCTTGGATTCCAGAATGGATTCTGTACTCGGAGATGTAAGAGATTTGACGCGTATGAAGACGGTTTTTAGAGAAAAAAAGCCGGAAATAGTGATTCATATGGCAGCCCAGCCTCTGGTACGGGAATCATACAGAAATCCTGCGTATACTTACGAAGTAAATGTTATGGGAACCGTAAATGTCCTTGAGTGCATTCGCGTTACGGATTCTGTAAAATCATTTGTGAATGTTACGACAGATAAGGTGTATAAGAACCGGGAATGGGAATGGGGATATCGTGAATATGAAGAACTGAATGGATTTGATCCGTATTCAAATTCGAAGTCCTGTTCGGAACTGGTGACGGACAGCTATAAAAATTCATTCTTCAAGGACAGAGAAATTTCTATTTCAACTATGAGAGCCGGAAACGTAATTGGAGGTGGAGATTTTGCGCCTGACCGGATTATTCCGGATTGTTTTAGAGCAGTAAAAGAAGGAAGGGACATTATTGTTCGAAATCCTTTTTCTGTCAGACCATATCAACATGTATTGGAGCCGGTTATGGCATATCTGCTGGTTGCTGAAAAGCAATACATAAACAGGAATATTCAGGGAAATTATAATGTTGGACCGGATGAGGCAGATTGTTTAACTACTGGCGACCTGGTGACAATATTTTGTGATGAATGGAATAAAAGAACCGGTAATAGCATTGTGTGGAAAAATGTATATGATGGAGGTCCGCATGAAGCTAATTTCTTAAAACTTGATTGTTCAAAAATTAGGAATATTTTAGAATGGAAGCCAAAATGGAATATAAGAGAGACTATGCAGAAAATTATAGAATGGAACTATGCATATATGTATGATGATACGATCTGTGAATGTACGCATAAACAGATAGAAGATTATATGCATCTTGATAGATAAGGTACCAATTTAGTATGGTATTATAATTTCTAAAAAGATTTACTTTCAGACCAGTAAAAAAGTAGATATTCAAAAAATTTTGATAAGAGGATTAATTTATAACAGGAGATAAGGCAATATGAATTTAACGGATGACTTTTTGGTAGAGGAGTATAATAAAATAAATAATTCTTTTACAAAAACGGTGGTTTATCATGTGGGGGTAGCTGCCGGATTTCATTCTGAAGTGGATGCAATGATGCAGTGTATGTTGTATTGCTATGTGAATAAAATAAAATTTGTTCTCTATGCGGATGATGCGAATTTTGCAGGTGGCTATGGCTGGAATGAGTTCTTTGAATCATTTTGTGAAGAGAATCATGACAAAATGAATCATATTGCAAATTACAGACTTCCTATTTCGTGGTATAGAGTAGATCGTAAAATTTTAGCGAGGATGTTGAAAAGGAAATTAGGCGTTGATTATCTGACATTCGACATCTTTGGAAAATGTATTCCACGTGAATATAGTACGGTTGTGGAGGTGGAGTGGCCTCTTTTTAATATTAAGGGGACAAACTTAGGTGAATTTGCCAAACTTGGCAAAATAGCATTAAAATATAATAAGCAGACATTAAAAGAGGTTAATGAATTAATTGCAACTGTGAAATTGCCGGAAAAATATGCTTCTATTCAGTTTAGAGGCGGAGATAAATCTTTAGAATATAACAAATTAATTAATACGAAAGATGCTTTGGAAAAAATAAATATGAATATATCTGATATATTTATTTTTACGGATGATTATCGTTTCGTAAGGGAGGTAAAGGAGCTGCGTCCACAGTGGAATGTGTATACATTAACCAGAGAGAATGAGTGTGGATATATAAACAGTGAGTTTCAGAAATTGCCATGGAATGAAAAGAGAAGGGATATGATCAAGCTGTTTGCTATGGTTGAAATATGTCTTGCGTCGTGCATACATTTTGGAGATGAACAGGCTTGTGTAAATAATTATATTAAATCGTTAAAAAACAATGAAAGTTATTATTCAATTTGGAAATGATGATGCAACAAACAAATCCATTTGTAGCTGAATGGGGATGTGATGGTATAACCGATGGATGAATATATTAATGAAAAATAAGAGCACAAGGATAGAGTGGGCAGATATTGCAAAAGGAATAGGGATAATTTGCGTATGTCTGGGACATTTGGGTATAGAAAGTATAGATCGCGTTGTATTTACCTTTCATATGCCATTGTTTTTTATATTAAGTGGCATGTTCCTGAATGGAGATGTATCATTTAGCGAATTCATTAAAAAGAAAAGTAAGAGATTGCTGGTTCCGTATTATATTACAGGAGGGATAATTTGTTTCCTCGTATTTTGGGCAGATGTTTTCAGAAAAATGTGGGAAAGAATTTTACCTGATCTATGCTCAATGTTTATAGCTGTTCTTTGCGGGTCTTGTTTTAAGGTTTCTGATGTGATTGATGGAGTGGGGGCACTTTGGTTTTTATGGGCGTTATTTTGGGCTAGTGTACTGGTAAAATTATTAATTCCATATAAATGGGGAGCGGTATATATTTGTATATTATCCGTATTTTCTTATATATCTACACATTATTTCTGGCTCCCTTTAAGTATACAACCGGGAATATGTGCTTCTATATTTGTCTATTTGGGTGTAAGACTGCAAGGGGTAAATTGGAATGAGGCATTGAATTGGAAAAGGGCATTGGGGGCATTCGTTGTTTTTTTGTTAGAAGTGATTTTTAATATTCATTTGGATATGGGACAGAATATTTATGATTATGGAATAGTGAGTGTCTTGGGAGCCATTTGTTGTTGCTATTTTATATTCTATATTTCAAATTTATTAAGTTATACAAATTTGAAAAAATATTGTATTATTATGGGACAATATTCCCTTCCAATATTATGTATTCACCAGATTGAAATGAAAGTATTTCCATGGAGTGTAGTTTTGCACATTCTTGAAAAAGTTGGATTTGATAGCTGGTTTGTTCTTTTTGTAACAGGGTTTAGAATTATAGGGTTTTATGTTTGCATAAAATTGTGGATTAAACTATCACCAATTATTAAAAATCTAGTAAAGGCATAGGGAAGCAAGGAGAAAAATGAAAAAAGTTTTAATAACGGGAGCGGCAGGCTACATAGGCAGGCATGTTGTAAAAGAATTTCTGGATCATAATTATATGGTATATGCCAATGATTTGAATAACAAAGGAATTGATGACAGGGCAACGATTATCGATTATCCGATTTTTGATGGAAATAAGGATATTTTTAACCGCCTTGAACGGCCGGATATTCTTGTTCATTTGGCGTGGAGAGATGGATTTATTCACAATTCTAATGCACATATGGAAGATTTATCAAAGCATATGATTTTTTTAAATAATATGATGGCAGGGGGCTTGAAGAGCATATCTGTTATGGGAAGCATGCATGAAGTAGGCTACTGGGAAGGCGCGATTGATGAGAATACCCCATGCAACCCAATGTCAATGTATGGTGTGGCTAAAAATGCTTTGAGACAGGCCTTGTTATTAAAAGTCAAAAACAGTGATGTTGTAATGCATTGGTTACGGGCGTATTATATTTATGGGGATGATATGCGAGGAAGTTCCATATTCTCGAAAATCGTACAGGCAGCAGAAGATGGAAAAGAAGAATTCCCATTTACTTCAGGAGAAAACCAGTATGATTTTATTCATATTGATGAACTGGCAAAACAAATTTATTATGCAAGTGTACAGGATAAAGAGCAGGGAATTATTAATGTGTGTTCAGGGGTGCCGGTTCCCTTAAAAGATCAGGTGGAAAAGTTTATCAAGGATAAGAAGCTTAATATTTCACTGAAGTATGGAGCTTATCCGGACAGAGAATATGATTCTCCTAAAGTATGGGGAAATCCTGAGAGAATAAATCGTATTATGGGAGGAAAGCATGGGGAAAATAAAAAAAATATTAGGGACTCAGTATAAGAAATTAATACCATTAGTACATTTCCTGATGACATTTTTATGGGAAAATACGATTTTTATTCATGAAAATAATCGAGAGTATTTTATTACTGCAGCCAGGGAAGGAAATGTTATTAGTGATAAATGCGAAACAATCATAGTGTATGTATTGTCACGTATAGTTTCATTTATAATTATTTGGCTGTTATGGAAATTAATATTCTATATATTAGACAAAAAAGTTTCAAAAAAGGATTTTATTGTTCTGGGAATAGTACTTTTAATTGGTTTAATTATAGGAATTATTTTATATCCCAGCACATTTGCGATTGAAATTGATAATTACACCAATTATTTCAATGCCACGCGGTTTCAACCCACTTACTGGCAGAGTATATATACAGGAGTACTTTACGCAGGATGCCTTATGGTCATACCACATCCAATCTCACTTTTCATATTTCAATGGCTCTTTTTCTGGTTTGTTGTTAGTTATATCTATATTGGAATTGAAAAAATTGGATTACCACAATTCAAATATTACGCTTTATTATTGCTAGCGGTACCGGAATCATATTATCTGGTTTTTAATGCTTATAGAAACAATTACTATACAGTTTTAGTGATGTTTTATATAGCATATATTTTTTTCTCAATAAAAAAGCCAATTGCTGAGTTGAAAATTGCAGATATCATTAAGTTTGCGTTGATTTCAGCTTTTATTGCAAATTGGCGTAGCGAAGGCATCGTTATTTGTATCGCAGGAGTATTGGTTTACTTAATATACATAATTAAATTAAACAGAATTAACTGGAAAAAAACGTCGATTTTTGTAGTTGGTGTAGTTGTTTTTTGGTGTACTTTACATCAGATACAAGCGATAGGATCCCAAAAATATTATGGACAAGATTACATGATTCTGAACACGGCAAGTGTCTTGTGCAGTATTTTTAATGATCCAGACAGTAATTTGACATATGGTGGAAGTGATGAAGATTTAGAAAATATAGAAGCAATAATCCCTGTTGAAGTACTTAAAGAATATGGGATACGTGGATATAGAGACTATAACTGGACTCAAGGGCATGCAGATTTTAATCAGACATTGGCTTCAGATGAACAGGCAGCTGCCTATATGAAGTCATATTACAGATTGATATTACATAATGTGAATGATTATTTGGGAGTTCAGCTTAATTGCTTTTATACTGCTTTAGGTATACAAGCAACTAAAACAACATATTCATATGCTGGTGACAGTAATGTTGAACTGGAATCATTTGTTTATGATACATGGCGATACGGAAAGAAGGAAGTAATGAGTACCCGGGGAACGAAAGCATGGCTAAATAACACACGCGTATCAACATTGCGTTCTATAATGAGCATGCTGCTTGAAGGCTGGCGAGACATAATTATAAATTCCGGATTGGCTGCTATTATTCGAATTAGTAGTATTGCAGGTGTTGTTATATTAATGTTTAAAAATATTATTGTATTTATTGAAGGACATATTGAGAAATTTGGATTTGCCATCGGGTTTATCACAATATTGGCAGAATTATTAGCCGTTTTATTATTTATGCCTGAAGGGAGAGCAGCATATTTATATCCGATAATTTATGCAGGCTACTTATTAATTTTTTTGTATGTAATGAATGCGAAAATGAAAGACGAGGACATTACAAATGAATAAAATTCTATTATTTACCCCGATGTATAACTGTGAAAAGCAGATAGTACGTGTATTGGATCAAATAACACCGGAGATAGCACGGTATATAAGTGAGTGGATTATTGTTAATAATAGAAGTACCGATGATGGTGAGACAGCGGTCATAGGTTATCTTCAGACTCATGATATGGGTTTGAACGTCAGTTTATTGCGTAATGATGAAAATTATGGTCTTGGTGGATCGCACAAAGTGGCATTTGACTATGCAATAAAGAATAATTTTGACTATGTCATTGTTCTTCATGGTGATGATCAGGGAGATATCGCTAATATTTTGCCTTATTTAAAAAATAAAGAATATGAAAAATATGACTGTTTTCTTGGGGCAAGATTTATGAAGGGGTCTCAGCTTCAAGGGTATTCGGTATTTAGAACATTGGGAAATAAAGTCTATAATGTGCTTTTTTCAATGGGCTGTGGATTAAATATAAAAGACTTGGGATCTGGATTAAATATGTATAAAGTGAGTATTTTGAAGGATTCCTTTTATATAAAGTATACAGACAATTTGACATTTAACTGCTATATGCTTATGGGACACAAGTATTATAAGCATAAGGTCTGCTTTTTCCCGATTATTTGGAGAGAAGATGACCAGGTATCTAATGTTAAGATGGTTAATCAGGCAATATATACACTTAAAATTTTGTGGAAATTTATGAGAAACAGAGCATTTGTTAATGAAGAACATAGAGATAAAATTATAGATAATTATTCGGCTAAGGTAGTAGATACTAACCAATTTAAAAGTGAGGAGAATTAGCGTGCAGAACATACATTTAATTATGCCTATGGGCGGAGGGGGAACCAGATTTGGAAATAAAGGATTCAACCTGCCTAAGCCACTTATCGAACTGCAGGGAAAACCGTTCTTTTTTTGGGCAACGCAATCTATTGTAAAATTTGTGGATGTGCAGGATATTACCTTTGTGGTATTGCAGGAGCATATAGATCAATTTGATATTGTGAATAAAATCAAAGGGTTTTATCCTGATGCCAGATTTCAAGTGATTCCTCAAGTGCTTAATGGTGCAGTATTGACTTGTTGTGAGGGCATCAAACTTATAGAGGACAATCTGCCAATTTTATTTAATGACTGTGATCATGCTTTTTTGTGTGATAGCTTCTATGATTTTTGTAAAAAATCAAACTTTAGTGATATAGATGGAGCGCTTCTCACTTTTAAGTCTGATAGTCCGGCTTTCAGTTATGTAATATTTGATGATAATCAAAATGTTACAGGCACTATTGAAAAGCAGGTCCTGAGTAACGAGGCGATTTGTGGAGCGTATTATTTTAAAAATAAAAATGTATTTAAGACAGCCGTTGATACGTATTTAATGAATTGTGATTATAAAGAATTCTTTGTAAGTGGTGTTTACAATGAAATGGGAAAACGTGGAGATAAAATAACTACATTTAAAACAGATGAGCATATTACATTTGGAACTCCGGATGAATATGATCAGGCATTGGAAGATGCCAGATTGAGAGCATTTATATGATAAGATATATTGTCTTTATTCTTGCTGTTATTTTAATTACTGTGGCTCATTTAGTTAGAGTTATCAGATGGGAAATGTTTATAAAGGTATATGAAAAACCTCAGCGTGGCAATCTGATTATGGCGATAGCCTGGGCATATCTGTTAAATTATATCGTACCGTTTAAACTTGGAGATATTTTAAGGGCATATATATCGGGTAAAAAAATGAAAAGTGGGAAGTCTTTAGGCTTTTCCACTGTTATAATAGATCGTTATCTGGATGTCTTAAGTGTAGGATTTATCTTTGGTATATTTGCATTGAATAATATAGGCGGAGTGGTTTCAAAAAAGGCAGCTTCTACCTATATTATTTTGGCAGTGGCATTCTTAGCGTCAGCTTTAATTATTTTTTGTCTAAGAGGCAGTGTAAAAAGATTACTTAAAGCGTTTGCAGGAATTTTTAATTCTAAGATAGAAATTCGTATTTTGAAATTTTCATGGTCATTAATTTGGAATTTTAAGGATATATTTCAAAAACTTAGTGTTTTTAAGCTGACTATATACACAGTGATAATGTGGTGTTGTTATATTGTTTCGTATTTCTTCTTTGCGGAGTTCCTTTCCTTAAGCGGAAATGCGGTCTCATGGTCAAATATATTCATGTTGCTTTTTGCACAGAACGGATTAAAAGACAGCACGGCTGTAACGACGCTATTTAATACCCAATTTGCGGGGTATAGTTTGTTTTTTGTCTTGTATATGCTGGTTCCTCTTGGGTGTTTGTTTTTGATCGCAAAAGTCTATCATAAGAGATTTAATGCCTCCGTAAATGAAGATGAGGTATATTTGAATCTTTTTCCACACTTAGATGAACGTGAAAGACTGAAATTTCTCGAAAATTATTTTTCCAATGATAACAATGACTATATTCAGAATTATTTGAAGGTTAATCAGGGAATATCAATTATTAGAGATTTCTCAGCCGGATCTAATGCAACAACCATGTTGTGCATGGATGATGAAAAAACTTTTTTTAGAAAATATGCATTTGAAGAAGATGGTGAGAAATTATACCAGCAAATATTATGGCTTGAGGCCAATAAAGATAAGTTGGTATTTCCTAAAATCATTAAGAAAGAAAAGACAGATACCTATTGCTATTATGATATGCCGTATAATCCCAATGCAGTTGGTTTATTTGAGTATGCTCATTCTATGCCGGTAGATAAAGCATGGGGGATCATACTGAAAGTTTTGAAAAGCCTGGAGGAATCCATTTATAAAGTTCACGTCAGACCTGCAGATATTAAAACCATAGAAAAATATATTGCATTTAAGGTGGATAACAATATTGAACGCATAAAGAATGGAAAGTATATAAAAAGGCTTTTAAAATATGACAAGGTTATTATAAATGGTATAGAATATAATAATTTTCATTTTTATGAGAAATATCTGACAAAGGATTATCTGGCAGGGATCTTTGCCAAAGATGAATATTCGGTTATTCATGGAGATCTGACGATAGAAAATATTATTTGTACTCGCGATGAAATGGGTAATGATGATTTTTACATTATTGATCCTAACACTGGCAATATACATGATTCGCCCAATCTTGATTATGCCAAATTACTCCAGTCTATTCATGGGGGATATGAGTTTTTAATGACTACCAAAGAAATCAAAGTTTCAGAAAACAGAATTAATTTTTTGGTTACAAGATCTTCTGCTTACAAGGAATTGTACAGTCGATTAAGAACTTATATGAAAGAAAGTTTAGGAGAAGAACGAACCAGGAGTATTTATTTTCATGAGATCATACACTGGCTAAGACTAATGCCATATAAGATTGAAAAGGATGGTATTCGCTCGGTGTTATTTTACGCCGGAATGCTTATAGTAATGAATGATGTAATTGAGATGTATGGTGAGAAATAGATGGAGAGTAAAATGGATTCGGCAAAAAGCAGCGCATATGATTCCGATAGATTAAAAGGGAAAAAGCTTTTGATTTTTGATATGGATGGGACATTATTTGATACGTCAGAATCTAATTATTGGGCATATCATGATGCGGCAGCTGAACTCGGGTATGAAATTGAGCATGTCAAATTTCTGAATGTATTTGTTGGTAAAAATTATAAAGAATTTTTACCGCAGTTTGGGATTGAAGACGATGCTGTACATAAGAAAATTCATGATATAAAGAAAGCTAAATATAAGCATTATTTTGATAAGATAAGAAAAAATGAAGAATTGTTTAAACTTATGTCCAACGTTAAAGGCAAATGTAAAATAGCTCTTGCAACAACTGCTTCAAAGAAGAATACTTATGAAATCCTGGATTTTTTCCGGGTAAATGATTTTTTTGACTTTATATTGACACAGGATGATGTCAATAATTTAAAACCAAACCCCGAGTGTTATAATAAAGTCATGGAAATAATGAAAGTAAGCCCTAAGGATACTGTTATATTTGAAGATTCTGAGGTGGGAATTAAAGCAGCTACTTTGAGTGGTGCGTCTGTGATTAAAGTTGCTGCATTTTGATTTAAGAATAATAATTTGTAAGTATAACAAGACTCGTCTTAACTAAGTTTTGACTTTATGCTATACTCTAAAGGACATGAAGTATTATTTATGGCTGAACAGGACAGATGATGCTATTTTAGAGGTGCAGAGTCTGGGGAAATCCTGAGAGAATAAATCGTATTATGGGAGTAAAGTAAAGTGAAAAAGCAGACATTCAGTGGAGAAGATGTGACAATTGTAGTTTGTGCTTATAAGGAATGTGAGTATCTGGAAGAAAGCATTTTGTCAGTAATAAATCAAAGTGTAAAGACCAGGGTGGTTATTTCAACATCTACTCCGAATGATTTTATCAATAGATTGGCAGAGAAGTATCATTTAGAAGTATGGATTAATCCGGATGGTGGACATGCGAAGGATTATAATTTTGCAATCCAAAGGACAAGTACACCTGTTTGCATTATGGCCCATCAGGATGATTTAATGCACACTGATTTTGTAAAGAAAAGTCTGGAAGCGATTAATGATTCGGATAGACCGATTATTGCGTTTACAGATTATAAGGAAATGCATGGAACGACGATAGATAAAGCAGACTCTCAAATGGTACGAATCAAGCGCTTTCTGTTATGGCCCATGAAAATCAAGTGGTTGAGCAATACGGTTTTCGGGAAGAGGCTCTGTCAATGCTTAGGTGATCCGATCACGCATCCAAGTGTGACGTATATTAAGTCGGAAATGCCGGAGGATTGTTTCAGGGAGCAGTATCAGTCTGCAATGGACTGGGATTTGTGGGAGAGACTTTCCAAACAGCCGGGGAGATTTGTTTATGTGGATGAAGTTCTTTTCTTCCACAGAATGCATGAACAGACAGCAACGGCGAAACTTATTGAGAATTCTGGACGCAGAAGTGAGGAAGACTACGAGCTGTTATGCAGGTTTTGGGCAAAGTGGATTGCCCGGATTATTATGAAGTTCTATAAAAAGGCACAGACTTTTTATTAGTCAGCCCGGATTTTTATGAAGACATGATTCATTACACGATTGAAAAGAAGAGGCGGAATAAGAGATGCCATTATGAGGAAAAGATGGAAGGGACCATGTATAAAAAAGCGAAGCCATATCTGATCAGTTTGATTTTTGCAGTATATGTAATATTTAATGTAGTACTGTTGTGCTTTCATGCACCATGGCGGGATGAGGCAAATGTCTGGCTTATGGCGCGTGATTTAAGTCCGTTGCAGTTATTAAGAGAGATTAAATACCAGGGGCATCCTTGCCTGTGGTATTTTCTTGTTATGCCATTTGCTAAATTGGGATTGCCATTTCGTACGATAGGGATCATCAGCACCATAGTTATGACGGTGGCAGCGGGGATCTATCTGTGGAAAGGACCACAGTGGATTGGAATAAAGGCATTGGTTGTATTTTCGCCGATATTTACTTATTTTTATCCTACGATTGCGCGGAACTACTGTCTGATAGCCTTAATTTTGATCTTGCTGGCATGGAATTATTCAGAGAGAAATGAACATCCCGTTCGCTATGGGATCCTGCTTGGCTTATTGGTTCAGGCAGATACGATTGCAATAGCTCCGGCAGGTATGATTGCATTAGTCTGGTTTATCGAAAATGTTTATAATAGAATTCATACCGGATCTATGAAGCATTTAGGGAATTGTCTTAAGGGAATCTGGATTCCGTTTGTTAGTCTCTTATTTTGGATTGCACAGTTTTATCAGGTTTCAGACAGCCCGATGTTTGAATTTCAAAAGTTTGGAGCACGTGAACTGCTTTGTGAAATCCGTAATTATGCTTATATCATTTTGATACGTGTGACCGGCTTCAGCCAGACTGTGTGTACTCTCTTTTTTGTGCTGCTTCTGCTGGCAGCAGTGATTGTTTCATACCGACTGCGCAACATGGGAGCTGCCGTGGTGATGCTGCTTAGCTATCTGTTTCAGTGTGTGTTCAGTGTAATGGTCTATCAGCTTCATATCTGGCATTATCTTTCCCTTGCCTTCACACTATTGTGGATGATGTGGGCAATGCAAAAGACTGCCGAGGAAAAGAAAAGGGAAAAGGACAGGATTTATCAGGTGGCGGCAGGGGTGCTGCAGGTTCTGACCGGAATTCTTGCAGTGGCAATGTTCCTGCATTGGAACTCTGAGGCGGAGCCATCGAATCTTCAGCAGGCATTCTATGGAAGCTATTCAGACGGACAGAATGCGGCAGAGTTCATCCGGGAGGAGATTGCATCTGATGAAATTATACTTTCAACGGATGTGCCAATGGAATCTACGATATTGGCCTATTTGAAGGATTACCGGTTTTATTATGCAGGAAGTGGAAAGGTTACTTCCTATGCGGATTGGAGTAAAGAGCAGAGTCAGACAATATCATGGAACCGGATAATTACATGGTGCAAAGAAAGCTTCCCGGAGAAAGATTATATTTATCTTATACAGGGCAGCGACTCGTGCATTACGGATCCGGAGAAGCTGGAGGAACAGGAATGTATTTATGAGACGGAAGGCTCTACAGTTCGTGGTGAAGAATACAGAATATACCGGATTGCCCTGAAGAATGAGAAAGGATAGAGGCGGAACCGTGGGATGCTGATTTGACGCTGATCAGGCAAAATGATATAATGAATTGCTTTATAAAAGGCAGAGTTGTATATATTATATTAACCGGAAAAGAGAAAATGAGAGATGTCATTACGTGGAAAAAGTATTTTTGTAGGTAGTATTAGTTTGTTTGTTTTTGCATTGCTGCGCTGTTTTGTTCCATTAAGAAATATCGCATTTTTTGCTGCGGCCTGTACGGTCTTCGTGATAGCGGCAGTATTATTTTACATAATATCAGGCAGATTAAAGCCGGAATGGTCTGACAAAGCAGAAAAAATATGGTGTGTATTACCGGTTGGAGCACTTATTATCTGGATGATATTATTTTATATTAATGAAACAAATACGGAACAGGCGCTGAATGCAGATGAACTGATACGAAGAACATTTCCCTTTCCACTCTGGATAACGCTGATGCTTGGTGGAACGGTGGTATGTCTTTTTCTTTTAAAGAGGTCTTCAACAGAAAAAGTATATGGAATAAATAGGATTGTACGGGTTGTAATTACGGTTTTGTTTACGATTGGTACATCGGTTCAATTTTATGCACCGAATATTTTCCAGGATGTTCAGGGAGGAACATATCACAGTCATGCATATACCAACAGTATTATAAATGCATGCTGGCTTATACCATATAGCCATCATATGGAATCCTTATATGGGCATTATGCGATTCTGTATATGCCGGTTTTAAAAGCAATGCACAGATTTCTTCATGTGGATTATCTGACGGGAATCTGGATAGTGACCGCCGTGATTGCAGGGGTATCGATCCTGTTGTTTGCATATATTTTAAATTATTTTGCTAAAAGCAATGTGATTTATTATCTGGGATTGTTTGCGATTGGCGAGGAGTATTTCATGCTGATGCAGGGGGGTGTATATATGCAGGTGCATCCTCATAGAATGATATTTCCGGTTGCTGTAGCAGCACTTGCCTTACTCGAGCATAGAAAACAAAAGCGGTATCACGTGCTTTCTGTTATTTTGCTGACCTTGTCTTTTGTGTGGTCAACAGAAGTGGGAATTGTTACTATGCTGGCTTATGCAGCGTATAGCTGGGCATGGTATACCATGGATGGTGAGAAGTTTTCAGTCCGTAAAGCAGGGCTGTTATTCAGAGAGGGCGCTATTTATGTATTATTGCCATTTGCCCTGGCCTATGGTGTGATTAATGGATATAATCTTTTGGCAGGTGGCAGTATTTTGAACTTCAAAGAATTTATGTTCCCGCTCATTTCGGATAGGGGATATATTGACAGTATAGAGCTGCCGCTTCCCGATGTGACACATACATGGATTGGATCTGCTGTCCTGTTCCTTGCAATTACGGTGATGTCTTTGTTTTACCTGTTGCTGCCCAAAAAGGGAGAGGAAAAGGGAGAAAAGCCATATTATTTCCTTCTGGGAATCATGTGTCTTGGATTAATGCTGTATTATATTAATCGACCTGTGGAAGGCTGTATGTTTATTGTTATGTTTCTGATGCTGATCATACAGGCAATTATTCTTCAAAAGAGCCAGAAGGTATATTTGGAGTGGAAAGAAAGCAAAGAAGCATTATTTGCCAGACCACAGCGTTTCCTGTTTCTTTCATTACGAATTATTACTACATTTATTTTGTTTATTATGGCCTTCGACAGCCTGTATTCTATGCCTTCTGCATGGAAAAAATCGGCTGAGACCATATGGAAACGGGATGAACTTGTCGAGTTCGCAGAGTATATTTGGATACAAATTCCACCGAATGCCAAATCTTTCGGAGAAGGTGTTCCGGAACTAATGGCACTGATAGACAGGGATACTCATTTGCACACGACAGAATGGTCTTACCGGAACACTCCTCTTGATACGATGGAGCTGGTGCGAAAGGATCTGGAGGACGAAGAATGGTTTTTCTGTTCCACCGCGAGTCTTTATTATATGCAATGTGAATATCCGGGACTGACAGACCACTTTTATCTTCATGAGACATTTGAATATAATGGAGCAGAGTTTGCCTTTTTTAGAAAAACAGAGGGATAAAACCGGAGAGAAGCTTATGGGAGAAATGTATGACAGAATTATTATTGGAGCAGGTCTATATGGATTGTATGCGGCCAGGTTTTGCGGAAAGCGGGGACAAAAGGTTTTAGTTCTGGAATATGATCAGGCACCGTTTGAGCGGGCAACTTATATTAATCAGGCGAGAGTTCACATGGGGTATCATTATCCGAGAAGCCTGACAACCGCAGTAAAATCGGCAGGCTATTTCAGGCGTTTTGTAGAGGACTTTGGATTTTGTATTTATGATCAGTTCGATCAGGTATACGCTACATCAGATAAGTTTTCCTGGACGAATGCCCGGCAATTTATGGATTTTTGTAAGGCGGCCGGAATTCGGTGTGATGAGATATCTCCGTCCTGCTATTTTAAGCCCGGAATGTGTGATGGGGCTTTTCTGACTCAGGAATATACTTATGATGCCAAAATTCTCCAAAAATATTATGAGCAGGAATTGGAAGATCTTCCCAATGTTACCATCGTCTATGGAGCAAGAATAGAAAGGATTATTAAAAAGCATAATTCATTTGAGGTATGGCTGCATGGTGATGTTAGAATGGAGGCTCCGTTTGTGCTGAATGCAACCTACGCATCTGTAAATCAGGTGATCAATAAGCTGGAAGGGCTGGATCATACATTCTTTGATATTAAATATGAACTTTGTGAAATTATTCTCTGTGAGCCGTCTCAGGCTCTTAAAGGTGCCGGAATTACAGTGATGGATGGACCGTTCTTTTCCATCATGCCTTTTGGAAGGACAGGACTTCATTCATTGACATCGGTAACCTTTACGCCTCATGTGACTTCATACGATGAATTTCCTTCTTTTAAATGTCAGAGAGGGATTCAGAGTTCGAATTTTACGTGTTCGGAGGATAATTTGGGAAATTGTAACAGATGTCCTCATAAACCGGATTCAGCGTGGCCATATATGTCACATCTGGCAGATAAGTATTTGAAAGATGAATATACCTATACTTATAGAGAATCCTTGTATTCTATGAAACCTATTCTGAAATCCTCAGAGGTAGATGATTCCAGACCCACAGCAATCAGGGTGCTCAGTGAAGCGCCTGTTTTTATCAGCGTACTTTCCGGAAAGATAAATACAGTGTATGATTTGGACGAATATTTAATGTAAATATGGGAGAATAAGGAATAAGATGCAGAAAGAGAAGAAATTTATATCTGTAGTGGTGTATCTTCATAATGTTGAAGGGTATATTGATTATTTTCTGGATAAAATTCTGCCAATATGTAACAGCCATTTTCAGGAATTTGAGATAGTCTGCGTGGATGACGGCTGTACGGATGGTACAATTTTCAAACTGCGGGAGTATATTGAGAATAATCAGATAAAGGCAATGGTGAATATTATTCATATGAGCTTCTTCCAGGGACTGGAAAGTGCGATGAATGCAGGACGTGATATTGCTATTGGGGACTTTGTATTCGAATTTGACGACATATTTGTGGACTATGAACCTGAGTTAATTATGAGGGTTTATGAGAAACTGCTGGAAGGAAATGATATTGTAGCAGCCAGAAGCAAAGGAAAGGTCAGATGGACCTCCAGACTTTTTTATCTGTTGTACAACAGCACCAGCCGGACAAGCGGCAGAATAGGGCCTGAAACTTTTCGGATTATATCAAGGCGTGCAATCAACAGAATTAAGTCTATGGGGCAATATATTCCTTACCGTAAAGCAGTATATATGAATTGTGGACTTAAAAATGCGACCATTGCCTATGAAAGTAAGGATAGAATGGCGAGGATAAAGAATAAAACGATAACACGGGAACGTACTGCGTTAGCGTTAGATTCCTTTATCTATTTTACCAATGCAATGGAGAAACTGTCAGCAGTATTGAGCGGTGTGTTCCTGCTTTTGACTATAGGCATGGGAATCTATGTCATGAGTGACTTTTTTAATTCCAGCAAGCCGGTGGAAGGCTGGCTTTCTACCATGAGCTTTCTGGCACTGGGCTTTTTTGGAGTATTTGCGTTACTTACTATTATTCTCAAATATCTGTCAGTACTATTAAACCTGGTATTTCGGCAGCAAAGATATCTTGTAGCAGATATAGAAAAGGTGGTTAAAAACTAAGAAGCTTATGAAGGGGATAAACATAAGCTGATGATAGAGGTACATGAAGCATGAATCAGAATGAGCTGAGCATTAATCTTTTATTTCCGGTTTTGAATGAACGTTTGAGGCTGCGCAATGGCATTGAGAAATCTATGGCATATTTAAAGGAGAATGTGGCAATTCCTTTTCACCTGATGATTCTTGATAATGGTTCGGATGATGAGACGCCTGAGATCGGGCGGGAACTCGAAGAAAAGTATCCTGAGGTGACCTACGTAAGAATAAATGAGCGTGGTGTTGGCGTTGCCTTTCGAAAAGGAATTGAGCTAAACAGCAGTGATATAGTTGGGTATATGGATATTGACTTATCAACAGATCTGAAATATCTGAGTAAAACGATAGAGCTGTTTCAGAAAAATCCGGAGCTCCAATATGTTAATGGCAGCAGATTCAGCAAGGAATCGGATACCAGAGGACGCAAGTGGTATCGAAAGATTACATCCATGGGGCTTGTTTTTCTGTTGAAAACACTCTTTCACATGAAAGCAACAGATGCTGTGTGTGGATTTACCTTCCTTCGAAAGGACGCAGCTGAGCAGTTAGTGAAGGAGTGCAGTGATGATAATGGCTGGTTTTATACGGTTGAGTTTTTGCTTCGCGCAGAGCGGAATCATATGAACATTTATGATATGCCGGTGGAGTGGCAGGAGGATTATAATACAACCGTTAAAGTCTGGAAAACCATTAAAAATTATATTATACGAATTTATAAATTAAAAAAGGCGTTCAGGCAGGAGGATAAGGCACGTGCTAAAAAGAATTGATTTAACAAGAGATTACCAAAGGCACAAGGAAGAATATTTAGAAGCAATTAAAAAGGTGTGTGAGGAGGCTGCTTTTTCCGGTGGAAAGTATGCAGATAAATTTGATAAAGAATTTGCTGCTTTTTGCGGAGTGCCTTATGCGGTTGGCGTGAATAACGGAACGAGTGCGCTGCATTGTGCCATCGCAGCATTGGGAATTGGTTCCGGAGACGAAGTGATTGTACCTGCGAATACTTATATTGCTACCGCATGGGGAGTTACTTATACAGGAGCAACTCCGGTATTTGTAGATTGCACCCCGGATACATGGGAAATTGATCCCGATAAAATAGAAGAGAAAATTACCGGTAAAACGAAGGCGATTATCGGAGTTCATCTCTATGGTCAGCCGTTTGAGTTTAATAAAGTTAAAAAAATTGCAGATAAATATGGTTTGTATGTGGTAGAGGATTGTGCGCAGGCGCATGGAGCATTATATGAGGATAAGAAAGTGGGCACATTGGGAGAGATGGGGTGCTTCAGCTTTTATCCGGGTAAGAACCTGTACGCATTTGGAGAAGGGGGAAGTGTTACCTGCAAAAAAGAAGAGTATTATGATTGTATGACTACCATGAAAAATCAGGGATGCCATGTGCGTTATTATCATGACATGATTGGATATAATTATCGTCTGGAAGGAATGCAGGGCGCAGTACTCAGTGTCGGACTGAAATACCTGCCGGAATGGACACAGAGAAGAAAAGTAATCGGCAGGAGATATATACGGGAAATTACGAATCCGTTATTTACGATGCAGTCTCATCCTGAAAACACAGATCCGGTGTTTCACCTGTTTGTTGTTACGGTGGAGGATCCGGACGATCTGATTGAATACATGAATGAAAAGGGGATGGAGTGTAATAAGCATTATCCGGTTCCCTGTCATTTGCAAAAGGCCTATACGCATTTGGGATATAAAGAGGGAGATTGCCCCAATGCAGAGCACCTTGCGAAGCATTGTGTAACCTTACCGCTGTTTCCGGAAATGACGGATGAGGAGGTTGCAATGGTCATTGACGCATGTAACCAATATAAGGGAAAAGACAGATAATTAATGATAAAAAGAGGAAAGTATAGAGAATTTATGATGAAAGAAAAAATAACACATTGGATAACGCCCAAAAGAATCGCTTTTTTTCTGACCATTGTATATTTAGGATGCCTGATTCCGGTTTTGTGGATTGGATGGTACAATTATCCGAGCGCAGATGATTATTCTATTGGCAGTAATTGCAGGCAGGTATGGGTAAACAGTCATAACCTGTTCGCTGTTCTCGGTGCCGGAATTGCAAGAGCAGCCGAGGACTGGGTAAATTGGATGGGATATTTTACCTCCAATTTTCTGATGGCTGTTCCGCCCAGTGTGTTTGGAGAACGGTTTTATGTATTGACCGTATGGATCATGGTTTTCATGCTCAGCTTCTCGACATGGTATTTACTGAGAAATATTTTTGTGAAGGTATTTAAAGCGGATAAATATATTTCCCATAGTATTATTATGTGCATGCTTTTTATTACAGTACAATGCATGGCAGGAAGAGTAGAAGCCTTTTACTGGTATGCCGGAGCAGCTAACTATATGTTAATACACAGTTTGAGTCTGTTCTTCTTTGGCGTATTGATTGCGGCTGTTTACGATCGTGGAAAGAGGAGAATCGCAGACCTGGTGCTTGCGAGCATTCTTGGCTTCCTGGTAGGCGGGGGCAATCAGATGACCGCATTAAATGTAACGGTAATTATGCTGGTTGTTATTGGATTTGGAGTGGTCTTAAAGAAATGGAAGGAGTATAAGCTCTTATTGATTCCCATTGCGTTTTCTTTGCTGGGATTTATATTAAATGTAGCAGCTCCGGGTAACTGGATCAGGGCAGAGGGAACGAATGGAATGAATCCTTTAAAAGCTGTTTTCATTTCCTTTTATTATTGTCTGGATTATTGTATTGATCAGTGGTCCGGATGGCCTGTTGCAATTTTAGTCATCATACTGATTCCATTATTCTGGAAGGCATTGGGAAATACAACATTTCGTTTTCCCTGTCCATTGATTGTAGTTGGGTTTGGATATTGTCTTGTTTCAGCTATGATGACCCCTCCGTTGTTTGCCGTGGGAAACATGGAAGCAGCAAGACTGCAGGCTTTAACCTACACAATGTATCTGTTAATACTTACATTATGTGAGGGATATGTGATTGGATATCTGCGTCAACGGTTGTATCTTAAGGGAAAAGAAGAGGAAAAAGACTTTTCACCTGCACAGGCATGGTGTGTGGCGGGATGTATTCTATTCTTTGCAGCAGCTTCGGTATTAACTGTCATTCCGGACCCTCATTATTTTGTTGTGTCATCCGCGATAACTGATCTGGCCAATGGAAGTGCACAGGCATATGGAAATGCACTCAATGAAAGAATGAAGTTATATGAAAGTGGAGAGAAGAACATAGAAGTGGATCCACTTCCAACCCAACCGGCATTACTGTATTTTACAGACATCGAACAAAATTCCGATGACTGGAAAAACAGAGGAATCTGTAGATTTTATGGGTTGGAATCGGTTACGTTATTGCCTTGAGATTAGTTTCCAGAATCCCCATGCGGCCATAGGAAGACATAAAACGAAATAGCATAATCCGTAACGACCTCCGGCTTCCCAGAAAAGGTGGAAGAAATAACCGCCGAATACACACAGGGAAAGCAGCGTATTGGTCAATTCGTGTTTCTTTAAGCTGCAGAAGGCAAATATACTGCTGCCAAGGAGAATGGTGAAATGATAAAAATTCATCATGGCTTCTAAGATAAAACGTCCGTTTCCATAGATGAAATACAATGCCAGATCAGATTGGTCATCCCGGTGGCGGCTATACCATTCGATGGTGATCTGTGCCTGATATCCGGGATCGTTCCATTGAGAAATAAATTTCCTGTAAAAGAATTTCAGGCAGGTCTTAGGATGGCCTGCAAATTCCTGAACGGATTGCTTAATGGAATCGATGCAGGCATCGGTAGTTGCGGAGGCATCAAAGTTATTTTCGGTATAAACATCCCAGTTATATGAGTTGTACCAGCCATTTTCAATATAGTCATTGGATTGTAACCCCATTGCAATCCAGGCAACTTTGGGGATGCCGGAGGGAATATGCTCAAGACCGGCGGCGTGGGCATAGTAAGTGTTTACTGCAGTGTTCGTGATATAGGGAGTGCCGATCAGAAGTAACAGGAACAGGACAACAAACTTATCCTTGTGGCAGATCATATGCAGGAACAGAATAATAATTGCAGCTATAAGAATGATTGAGGAATTGGATTTTAACTGAATCGAAAGGGTCATTAAAACAATCGCAGGGATGGAATAAATCCGTTTCTGCGTATTTAAATAACGGACAATATAATAGACAGCCGGAACAATAAGGCCCAGGGAAGGAATATCACCGTATATAAATGTTGTATATAAATATAAAGGAATCAGACCGATACATAATAAAGAAAGCAGGATCTGGATCTGAGGCTTGTGAAACATTTCATCGGAAATGCGGTGCAGGTAATATACGGTTGAAACAATAGCGATTACATTCAGAAATTGCAGAACGGTATAGTTTTCAATACCAAAAACAGCATAGGTGACTTCTAATAAGGCAATCATACCAAGCTGATGCGGGTAATGGACCAGGTAGCCGTTTCCGGTAAGAGAGGAATAGTCTCCGTTCAGAAAGTCAATGGCAATATCACTCAGATATGCGCTGTCACATGCTACTCTTACACGAAAAAGAAAGATAATGAACAAACTGATAAAAACAGCCCAGATTAAGGAAAATTTTTTGAAAGCAGAACAGATTTCGGTTGTAATTTCTTTCTTTTTAAAACAGTATGTTAACCCGGTGATAAGGAGTAAAACAAGTACAAGCAGTAATAAAGGATGATCGGATTTGTATAGTGGCTTTTCCGTATCAAGATAAAGCTCCATATAGGTGGTCTGGAACATTGAAAAAAGCATATTTGCTGCAACTAAAATAAAAAAAGGTAACAAATATACTAAGGTAAGCAGATATATGATTTTTTCTTTTGGGGACATTGATTTAAAAGAATTCATTTTTCTCTCCATAAGCATTTATTCAATAAAAGTATAGTTGGTTATCCGGGGTTTTTCAAGACTTGATTGATTTTATATGTCTTTGTAAGTGGCTGGAATATTTTATGGAAAATCGCATATTTTATATAAGAAAGTCTTAATTATTTCTTAAGTAACTTTACTATTATGAAAAATGTGTTATCCTAAAACCAATTAATACAGATAAAGGTTGGTGAGGCGTTTATGTGGAAAATAAAGAAAATTGCATTAGTAATTATCGTGGCAGTATTGTGCTGTGCATGTACGAAAACAACAGAGGATGTCAATCAGACGGGAACGGATTCGGCACAAAGTGGCGAGACCGTTAATCTTCAGGAAGTTCTTGAAAAGATGAAATCAGAGCAGGCAACACCAACACCCTCGCCTACGCCCTCAGATGAGCCGGCCCCGACCAATGAGGACGATATTGTGTTCCCGGAGCATGAGCAGGTGATTACCGAGGAAGATCAGACAGAACCGCAGGGCAATGAGTTACAGCTGGTTTTTCTGGGTGATAGTATTTTTGATAATAACCGGGATGGTACAGGGGTTCCTTATCTTACGGGGGTACAATGTAATGCAGATGTGTATAATCTTGCAATTGGAGGAACAACAGCTACCATTAAATTAACACAGTCGGCAGAAGATGAAAAATGGGAGTCTACAGGCCTGCAGGGAGTGGTAAAGGCTATGCAGAAGAAAATTCCTACTACAATTTTTGAAGGAACGAGAACAAAGGAAATTCTGGATAATCCCAATATTGATTTTTCAAAAACAGATTATTTCATTGTCGAATATGGAATTAATGATTATTTCGAGGGTGCACCAAGGAGCTATGATGATCAGCCGTACAGTGCATATACGTATTCAGGAGCTCTTCGGAATGCAATTTCGAATTTGAGAGAATTGGCACCGGATTGTACAATTATTTTATGTCCACCCCATTATTGCGTATTTTATAACGGAGATCGTTATGTTGGTGATAGCAATGTCACAGATAAAGGAGCCGGCACATTACGTGATTATATGGGAACCTGCGAGTATATTGCAGGGGAGCAGCAGACCTTATTTTTCAACAGCTATGATGATCTTGGAATAGATGCTTATGGTGCGGATAAATATCTGGAGGATGGAGTTCATCTGACCGCAGAGGCACGCCAGAATTATGCGGATGCGTTAGCCAGAATCATATTAAAAAATGAAGAAACAAAAAATAATTAACCGGTGTGCAGCTAAAGGAGAATAATATGGAAAAGAAGGCAGGCCTGAAACGCTCAGGTCTGTTTTTTTGTGCTTACAATATAAATTTATAGCACAGTAATAATTGCAAAATACCATGTAATATGTCATACTTAACTATATGTAATTATCGGATAAACACAGATACTTTAGATAACAGGAGGTTATACCAGTGAGGATAAAGAGGGCATTAGCTGCAATATTGTGTTCTGCAATGTTACTTTCATCAGAAAGCTTTAGCATGGGTGTGCTTGCCGGTACATCGGAGAATGTGGAAGTGCAGATGCAGGATGATGTGGCAGCAGTGGGAGAAACCAAAGACGAGTCAGAGGAGCAGGAACAGGAGCAGGAATCTGAAGAAGTCCCGGAGCTGTCTGCCAGTCCTTCAGCGACGCCGCAGGAAACAGATGAACCGGAGGCAACAGAAGAACCAACACAAATACCTACGCAGACGCCGGCAGAAATCCCGGAGGAAACCGGGAATCCATCAGAAACACCTTCGACAGTTCCAACAATATCTCCGGACGCAACAGAGTCGCCGGACGCAACTCCGACAATTGATCCCGAAGGCTCCATGAGTCCGTCCGCAGTTCCGACTGCAACCTCATTGGTAGAGACTGAGAATTCTGATATCGGACTGGTTCAGAGCAGTGAGGACTTTCTGGAAGTAGACGGGGAAGGAGTGCTTCGAATTAAAGATGGGAAGGAACTTTATGGCTCCACCATTAAGATACCTAAAGGAGCAAAGAAAATTCCGGTTGGAATTTTCAATGAAAAAACTTCTGTAAAATACGTTATTTTTGAAGAAGGAAGCCAGCTTGAGAAAATAGAGGCCGGGGCTTTTGAGGGCTGCGGAATAACTTCCATAGAGGTCCCTGAAAGGGTGACCGCCATTGAGGATGCAGTATTCAAAAATTCTTATTTATCTAAGATTACCTTTAAAGGACAGGTTACGTCTATTGGCAAAGAAGCGTTTAGTGATACCCCAATTGAGGCAATTTCCGGTTCGGAGATAACTTCGGTTGGAAACAGTGCGTTTTCCAATTGCTCTTCTTTGACGGAAGTAAGAATGCCTAAGCTGGAGACAATAGGAACCAGAGCATTTCAGTATTGTACAAAGTTAAATACCGGAATGGTTTGGAGCAGTAAACTTGTTTCAGTTGGAAAAGAGGCATTTAAGGGATGCGGATTTGTGAACCTTGATATGGCTTTTATAACAAACGAGGGAATTGTCATAGAGGCCAGAGCTTTTGAAAGCTGTACAAGGCTGTCTTCAGTGACCCTGCCTGGTTCACTTCAAAGTGTGGAAACAGCCCTGTTCAAGGGATGTACGGCATTGACGTCAGTGACATTGCCTGAAACATTAGTAACTATAGGGGAGGATAGCTTTGCAAACTGTACATCTTTGCAGAGAATGGTAATACCCCAGTCCGTTCAGAAAATTCAGGCAAGAGCCTTTGAAAATTGTGAATCACTTACAGAAGTCAGTATCCTGAATCCCAAACCGGAAGGGGATAGCTTTGTGATTGCACAGAATGCATTTCCGAATAAAGCAGATAATTCCAAAGTGACAATGAATGGATATGATGGGAAGGTCCAGGAGTATGCGGAAAGTCGTGGATATCAATATCAGAGCCTTTTCCAGAAATATAAGTTATTTTATTTTCCCAATGATTATGCGAGCTTCAGCTTTAATAAAGGAGAGGCAGTTCCGGGAGATGAAATCGTAGTTACTGTAACGGTGAAAGCCGGCTATAGTCTTACAGGAAAGGGAATCAGCGTTACCAGTAAGGTGGCAATGGTTGAACCGGAACTGGTAAGTACATCCGGCAATAAGAGTGTATTCCGGTTTGTCATGCCTGGTGGAGAGGCAACAGTTTTAGCTTCTGTGGCTGCAACAAAGGATGTTACCGCCGGAACTATTTCATATGAATTTAAGAGCGTAAACGGATATATTGGCTCTTATGATGAAGCTAAGAAGCAGCTGACACTGGAAAAAACAGGACAGGAAACTGCACTGATTGTCAAACTTAAAGAAGAGAGTATTGGATCATGGCTGTTGAATTATAAGAGCAGTAATACGAATGTCGCTACAATATCCGATAAGGGTGTGATTTGCGCAAAGGGTCAGGGAACTGCAACGATTACGGCAGCTTTGAGAAATGATTCGAAAAAGTCGGTCAGCATTAAAGTGAATGTAACGGAAGATGCGGTTGTAAATCAACTGAAATTGAATTTGGGTAAACCGGCCCGTGCAACCTTAAAAAGTGAAGAGGTTGAAGACGAAGACGGAAATAAGGTGGTTTATCCGGTTATTGAGTATAACAAAGCAGCTTTAGCATCAGAGGCGAGAAGCTTTAATGTTTCATTCGAAGCGTTTGAGCAGGACAGCGCTGTAAACTTACTTGTGAACTCTACCTGGAAAAGCATAGATAACAGTATTGCCGGTGTTAAGACCGAAAAGAGTGCGGATAACACCAATACAATTACTGTTAAAAAAGGTGTTGAAGGAGAAACACTGATATCTGTATCTGTCCAAAACAAAGATTTGAATAAAACAGTATGCACACAGAGCTTTATTATCCGGGTAGTAGATGCGACTCCCAGACTGGCTGACAGCAAAATTGCAGTTAATAGTCAGTCAACAGAGGGAACCGAGTTTGATCTTGTGCCGGTTTATGGTTATAAAATTAGTGAAGACAGCAATTTGAAGGTATGCCGAAGAGTTGTATCATCAGGGATTGTCCAGTATGAGCCGGTCGATGAGCTTACTGTTTTGAATACAAACGGAGATTATTACATAAAGGCAACAAGTGATCTTACATTGGCTGCTAACAAAAGCATTACCTATAAAGGGAACAATATGCTTTATCTTCAGGGAGAGTTTGATGCAACCGGAGATACATTTATTGTTCCAATACCGGAACTTACCATTACGAATAAAGCATTAAATCCGTCTATACAGATAAAGGGAAAAATCAACCTTTTTTATAATAGTAAGGCGGCAGCTTCAGAGCAGGGAAGTGTCGTAGCTGCTCAAAATATCAAAAACGAAGAGGTTTCAAAATACGAACTTGTTTCAGAGGCTAATTATCAGAAAGAGGGATCGGAAGCAGAGGATTCCTTTGCTGCCAACTTTACTGTTGTTAAGCAGACAGATGGCAGTGCGCTGATTACCCGCAGCAAAAGGGAATCATTAGTGCAGAAAAATGGCAAAAATGTTGTTGTCGGATATCTGTATATTTATTACAAAGGCTATAATGAACCTGTTAAGAAGAAAATAACAGTACCTACCTGTAATGTAAAACCCAATTATGAATTATCAGTGGGAACAGAAACAGCCAGTGTATATCGTGAAAATCAGGAGTATACGGTATATTTGAGGGATAAGAAAACCAAGAACAAGGTTGAATTAACAGAAAACACGATTCTTGGATTTGACTATGATGCTACGACCGAGGAATTGTTTGACCGTGAACGTCTGGACGATGATTTGGATAATGGCAATATTTTAATTAAAATTGATGGCAAACCCAGAGCAGGAAAAGCGGTAATTACCGTTCAGATGGATACCTGGGACAGCGCGCTTAAGTATACGTTTCATTTAAAAACATCAACTAAGCATCCTGTAGTGAAGGTTGCATCAAATAAGCTGACCCTGAATACGCTGTGTAAAGATCAGGAGGCTGTTTTAAGCGTGTCAGTATCCGGAGAGGATGCAGAATTTAATGGATTTGACAAGGACACATTGATCTATACAGGAAGTAAGACGTATAAGGCTGATGCCGATAAGCTGATACAGGCAATGCAGAGTGATAGTGATGGACTTAAAGTATTCCTTCCGACGGAATCCATTAAGGCAATGACTTACAACTTTAAGGTAATGCCCAAGATCCGGTACAAGGGATCAAATATAGACTATTATGGCAATCAGATTGTGTTTAGTGTTACGGTTAAAAATAATGATCCGGAAATAAAACCTGCGAAAAATGTATTTTCATTGAATGTGGTCTGCCCCGGAGAAGAAAAGGTCAGTGTTGCATACAGCATATTGAATGTTCCGGATGGAATGGCATATCAGATCAATGCAGATGAACTGAAACTGATTCCGGTCCGGACAAATAATAGTGGAGCGCTTGAAACCAGAAGTTTTATTAATTTAACTGTAGAAAATGATAAGATTACAGCACAACTCGATGCACAGACACCGGCTAAGGCTTTTTCTTATGAATATTATGTGGATGGCCTTAAGATACAGATTGATGGGAATGATATTGCACTAAAGAAATTCAAGATTAAAGTAAGCGGTGTGAATAAGAGCCCTGCGATTTCTGTATCGGGCAAGGGAACTATAAATCCGGTTAATCCCAATAGCCAGATCGTATATACGGCTAAGATCAGTAACATTAATAGTGCTATAAAGGATGTGAGGATCTGGGAATTGAAGAGCAACGGTGATTATTATTATGATGGCAACGGAGAAAAGCCCGAAAACAGAACCTCCGAGCATTTTGATGTACGTCTTGAAGGAAATAATGCCATTGTGACTGCAAAGCAGGGAGTAACATTGACTGCATCCACTCAGTACCGTATTAAAATTGCATATATCTTAGAGGCAGTGCCGGATAAATATCAGGTTACTACGAAGGCATTTACGATTAAACCGGTGCAGACATTGCCTAAAATAAAAACAGATCGTACCAGTGCATATTTATATGCAGGACAGAACAGAGCGAAGATGGTTAACATCAGGATAACGCAGACAAGTGTACCGGAGGCTGAGATTACAAACGTGGTATTTGCTAAGAATACACCGGACAATGTGAAAAAGGCATATAGGGTATCTTATGATGCTGCGAATGGAATGGTTACGTTAAAGCTGGTTAATCCTGCAAGTGTGGTATTAAATAAAAAGTATACAATTACACTGGAGACAAAATGTAAAAATCAGTTAGAAAATTCGACAGGAACAACTTTCAAGGTAGATGTAATCGTGAGAAAATAGCAGCAGGGAAAGGACGTGTCAGATGGATACGTCTTTTCTATTAACAGAGTCGAGTGATACACAGAATGAGAGAGGGGAAGAATATGAAGAAGAAAATCAGTTATCTGCTGATCCTTGTTTTAATGATTCAATCTTTTTTGATGCAGCCGATATCAGTGACTGCGGCCAATATTCCTGAGGGGGAAGTCGCAACAGGCAGAGAGGATAAACAAAATACAGGAGATGTAGAAGATACAGAAGATACAGAAGATACAGAGGGCAAGGATACAGAAATGCCTAAGCAAAGTGAAGGGAACACGGATAGTGAAGTGCCAACTAATGCTCCAATAGAAACTCCGGATGAAAATTTGGATGAGAAAGACGAGGAGATATCAGACCCGGAGAGCACGACATCACCTGAAATACCACAGGAGACAACGGATATAACCGGTGAAGACACGGACAATGAACTAAACACAGAAGCAACACCGACACCGTCAGCAACACCGACACCGTCAGCAGCTCCGCAGAATATACCGGAAGTGCAGGAGGAATATGTCAGCGCAAATGCCGGTCTGGTTTACCAGGAAGGTGCATTTGATGTAGTTGAAGATAATGCTCCTTCTTCTACCGATTCAATGGGGCTGGTACAGGCTATTGATTGGAATCAGATTGATGCGTATTTATATCAACAGTTCAAGGCCAGAAAAACAGATATTTCCCTGTCTCAATATAATATTCCATCCTCCTATGCACGAACACTTGTTTCTGGGGTAGTAAACGAACATCCGGATCTTTATGCGGTTGATGTAGGGCATACCTATACCTATTATTCATCATCCGGATATTGCGTGAAAATTGCAGCAACATATAATGCCGGATATGACGATGCAGTCTTTCAGGATGCGGTAAATGAGGCGTTAAGCAGTCTTGACTACAATATGGATGACATGCAGAAGGCGATCACATTACATGATTATCTGGTTTTGAATTGTGAGTATTATACAGATTCCAACACATATCCGGATACGGTTTATGATGCATATGCAGTACTGGTAGATCGGAAAGCAGTATGTCAGGGATATGCATTGGCTTATAAGTATTTGTTGAATCAGGCAGGTATTGATTGCTATATGGTTACAAGCAGTGAAATGAATCATGCCTGGAATTTAGTTGAATTAAATGGACAGTACTATCAGGTTGATACTACCTGGGATGATCCTTTGCAGGACAGACTTGGTTATGCGCAGCATCGGTATATGTTTGTCAGTGATGAAGCATTTCAATCCAGTCGGAATCATTATCAATGGGAAGTTACCTATCGAAATCAGGCAATTGATCTGGTTGCAGCCGACACAACATATGATGATGCGTTTTGGGTTGACATTAATTCGCCTTTTATTATTAAGGATAATAATTTTTATTATGTGAATCGAAATACTAAGAAAATTACGAAACGTGGATATACTACAGGGGAAGAAAGCAGCATATATGTTATTTCTGATACGTGGAGACCAACAAATAGTCCGTCAAGTTATTATACAGCCTCCTATTCGGGCTTGTTTGCACTGGGAGACCGGCTTTACTTCAACACACCGGATTATGTGTATAGTATTACCTATGACGGAGATGACTTAAGACAGGAAACAGAGAAGCTGAGCGGAACAGCCGGATCGGTATACGGAATTACATATCGGGAGGGTCTGGTGTACTATGTTCTTTATACTCAATACCAGTCTGTTAAAGAGACACCTTTAACAACTCAATTATTAAATGATCATGCAGTATCGGTATCGAAAATAACAGTGAAGCCATCAGAGCTGTCATTGGGAATGGGAGAAAAGTTTGAGCTTGAGGTACAGATTCTTCCTTCGGCAGCAGCAGGACGTGCTATAGAATGGCAGAGCAGTGATCCGAATGTTGCTGCTGTGGAAGAGGGGATGATTACAGCCGTCGGAAAAGGAACATGTACAATCACAGCCACGGTAGATGGGAAACAGTCTTCCTGTAAGGTCACAGTACGCCACAAAACAGATAATCCGGTATTCTATCCTGAATCAGGAACGATTGATTATGGAGAAACCGTCACGATTGCTTCGGAAGCAGGTGCAGATATTTATTATACAGTGGATGGAAGCGAGCCGGCGTTAAAAGTAACAAAAAGCACAAAGAAATATGATAAACCGATTTCTTTGACAAAGGATACAGTGATTAAAGCTGTGGCAATATTGGAAAACGAGGATCCGAGTGAAGTAGTAACAGCAGAGTATCAGGTTTGTACGAATAATCTTTTGCTTGAGCAAAATAGCATAACGATGCTGGAGGGAGAACAAAAGAGCATCGGAGTAAAAGAGATACCGACATTACGAGAGGAAAAGGATATTTCCTGGAGCTCCGATGCACCACAGACAGCATCAGTGGATAACAATGGAATGATTACAGCAGTGCGGGAAGGAACTGCAATCATTACAGCCAGGGTGAACGATCATAAAGATCGTATTATCACAGCAGAAATAGAAGTTACGGTAGAAGCGCCGGTTTATACAGTGCGCTTCATTGGAAATGAGAATGCTGCTCCGATCAGCGTTCAGTCTATTAAGGCAAGAAGAGATGCGGTTGCACCTAAGGAAGGAAGTTTTCAGGTTCCCAATGGATATAAATTCATAGGTTGGAAGGAGGATTACACCAATATTCAGCAGGATATGGATATTCATGCGGAGTATGAAACCATCACGTATAAAATTGATTATCAACTGAATGATGGAGTTATGGAATCGGAGAATCCGGGTACTTATACGGTAGAATCGCCTGCCATAGAATTAAAAAAACCGACACGTGATGGGTATAAGTTTGTTGGGTGGTATGAAAAGGAAGATTTTACCGGAAACAGTATTTCTGTCATTGAAAGCGGAAGTACAGGCAATTTGACATTATATGCAAAATGGAAAGATGAACGGGGACTTTGGTTTAAATCAGAAGGAGCTTCAGAAGATAATGTTATTCCTGCACAGGAATATACAGGAAAAGCAATAAAGCCTGTGATAGATATTTATTATGGCAGTGAATTATTGGATCCGAAAACGGATTATAGTATTACTTATCAGAATAATACCAGGGCATACCTGAATTCAACTCAAAGTTCAAATAATAAAAAACCGACAATTCAAATAACGGGTAAGGGAAACTTTGCAGGAAAATTGGTATGCAATTTCGAAATAGCACCTAAAAATATCTCAGATGAAGATATTATCATTGATAATTTGTCGGCTGCCTATAATAAGGGAAAGTACATCAAAGCATTACCACAGGTATATTGGAATGGTAAGAAATTGGGACAGAATAGGGATTATATAGTTGAGTATCCGGATAGTGGGGAGGGTGCATATGCAGAACCCGGAGATTATAGCATTATAATAAAAGCAAAAGCCGGAAGTAATTTTTCGGGAGAGCGCAGCATATCTTTTCATATTACAGAACCGGTGCAGGAACGGCTGCTCAGTAAAGTTACGATAGGAAAGATTGCAGATCAGAGATATCAGGGAAAGAAAATTGAATTTACCGGAGAACAGCTTCAGCTTAGGTTCCAAAAAGAATCATTGGTATTGGGAGAGGACTATGAAGTCATTTATTCTGATCAGGACGATTACACGGAAATTGGCACACATGAAATTCTGATCAGAGGAAAAGGAATCTATAGCGGAGAGCGCAGGGTTAAATTTAAGATTGTCGGGCAATCCATAAAAGGTTGGAAGGTGACGGTACCGGAGCTTGTCTATAATGGTGAGCATCAGTCTCCTCAGATAGTTGTAACGGATGCAAAAAATAATCCTATTGCGGAAGAGGGTAAGGATTATACGGTTCGTTATGAAAAGAACTGTGATGCCGGAACAGCCAAAGTGATCATAACAGGAATAGGATCTTATACGGGAACGATTACGAAAAATTGCAAAATCAAATCTTGTAATATAACGAATGATTCCGATTTCTGTATTGAATTTGCAAATGGAGACAGTAATCAAAGCTATGAAAAAGATGGAGCGAAGCCTGCGGTTATCGTCACATATAAAGGAAATCGTTTACAGGAGGGAAAGGATTACAGCTTAACTTATGCTAATAATAAATCGGAATCCTCCAATGCAAAGAAAAACCCGCTTATTACTGTGACGGGAAAGAAAAATTTCACTGGAAAGCGAACCATTGAATTTTTGATTACAAAGCAGAATCTTGCAATGATGCAGATGACTGCACCCGATATGGTGGAAAATAAATCAGCGGGAAAATTTTTCAGTACGCCGGTATTAACGGATTTGAACGGTAAAAAACTGCAAAAAGGAAAAGACTATGAAACACAGTTTACTTATGAGGATGTAAATGGAACGATTCTTTCTAAGAAAGATTGTCCTAAGGCTGGAGCTGTAATTAAGGTGACGGTAACCGGAAAAGGCAATTACGAAGGAACCTGCAGTACAACATTCCGGATTATTGCAAAGAATATGAATATTTCATCTGCCAGAGTGGCATATAATACAAAGTTTTATTATACAGGTGAGGCGGTTACCTTAAGGAAAGAAGACATCATAGTTAAAATGGGAAAAACAGTTCTTTCGAATGACCAATTTGAAATTGTGGAAGACAGTTATGTCAGCAATATAAAGAAAGGCACGGCTAAGGTTACAATTAGAGGAAAAGGTGAATATGGAGGAACGAAGGTAATTAGTTTCAGTATTGCATCACAGAGTATGAAATGGTGGAGTAAAGAGTAAGCAGGAGACAACTGAGGATGAAAAACAGAAGATTTTGTAAATTACTTGCACTGTTTATGAGTATATCAATTGGAGTGGGATGTCTGACACCCACTCCGATTGTGCGTGCGGAAGAACCCAAAGAGGAAGTTACGTCAGAATTGCCGGAGGAAACAGCAACAGCATCTCCGTCCGGGCTGCCGGAGGAAACAGCAACAGCATCTCCGTCCGGAGTACCGGAGGAGACAGAAACGGCAGAACCAACGGAATCCCCGGAAGAGACAGGAACGGCAGAACCATCGGAATCCCAGGAGGAGGAAGGAACGGCAGAACCATCGGAATCCCAGGAGGAGGAAGGAACGGCAGAGCCAACAGAGTCTCCGGAGGAAACAGAAATTCCGACACCATCATCCGTACCGGAGGCCGGAGACCTTGATTATATTCTGGGACGTCCGATGACAGAGGAAGAAGTTGAAAAGCAGAAAGAAGCTGTGCCTGCTTATTTGCCGGAATTACCTAAGGAAGAAACGGTAGAAGATTATCATGCAGATTTTAGTTTTTATGCTGAGACTCCGAGTCAGTATGATTCCAGGGACTATGGATATGTGGCGACAGATGTCAGAAGTCAGTCTCCGTATGGGTCCTGCTGGACTTATGCATCGATTGCTTCATTAGAGAGCAGTCTTTTGATGCAGGGTGTGGAGGATAAAGACAGTATAGACTTGTCCGAATGGCATTTAGCTTATTTCTCGACACATACCGGTTCCGATAAACTTGGCAATACAACCGGGGATTATGTGAAGGAAAAATCCGGAACCAGATATATGGATCTTGGTGGTAATGCGTTGATGGCAACAGTGGCGCTGTCTAACTGGAAAGGGGCGGTAAAAGAATCGGATTACCCGGGAAGCAGTGACCGTGAGACCCTTGATGCAGCGGGAGAAGCATTGACACCGGAGGATGCCTGGACAGGGGATACCTATCATTTACAGGACTGCTATATGGCGCCTGCTTCAGATCGGGAAGCGGTAAAACAGCTGATTATGGCAAATGGAAGTGTATATGGCAGTTATTATCATGTAGACAGCTACTACAATTATGAGACAGCAGCGTATTATTGTCCGGAATCATATCAGAATCATGCAATCACAGTAATTGGATGGGATGACACTTATAGTAAGAATAATTTTAAAGTAAAACCGGAGCAGGATGGCGCGTGGCTGTGTAAAAACAGCTGGGGACCTTATTTTGGAATGTCCGGATATTTTTATATTTCCTATTATGATGTTTCATTTAACAATGGAAATGTGGCTGCTTTTGTTGGAAGATCGATCAGAGAAGGAGAAAATAACTATTATTATAGTGGTGGAGTACACTATGGAACATATGTTTATACATATGGAGTTGCACAGTGTTATGAAGCAAAAGCAAATCCGGATGGTGCGGAAGTAATAACGGGTGTTGGATTTCATACTCTGAGTTCCGGTATAGGATATCAGGTACAGGTTTACAGGAATCCGGTAATGGTAGACGGAGTTGTGAAAGATCCGACCAGTGGAGAACCGGTCTGGGAAGAAGCGGAGAGTGGAGAAACTTCTTTTGCAGGATATCATACCATAGAGTTTTCAAATGAAGTGCCGGTGGAAGAAGGCGATTGGTTTTCTGTTGTGATTTCGTTTGATAAGTCGGTTGAACTTTTTATGGACACAACCTTTAGTATGTCGAATGGGTATGAGTATGTGTATGAAAGCGTAAATGTGGCAAATCCGGGAGAGAGTTTTTTTAAGCAACAGTACAATCCCTATTATATTGATTTATACGATGACCGGGAGAACAGTTATACTCCGAGAATGAATGTGATCACTGAAAATGTAGATAAGGAGGCTTCCATTAATTTGTATCAGCGAATGGCGGATGGAAGTAATTTACTGCTCGGAGAGTATGCATCAATAGAAGCCGTAATACGGGAATTGAAAGCTGCAGGAAGTAAAGATAATGAGTATGTCATTGAATTGACGAAGGATATACGGGTCAGGAATAAGCTGGAGCTTCCGGACAATGTCGGAAAGCTTATGATAACAGGTCCTCTGAATTCTGAGGATCAGGTACAGCTTATAACAAAATCCGGTGCTGAAGAGGAAATAAAAGGATATTCTGATCTGGAAATCAGAAATCTGTCAATCCAGGGAAGCCTTTATGAGGTACCCGGAGATACCGCAATTATCGTATATGGAAATGTCAGTGTATCAGGAAATGTTACATCAGAAGATTTCAGGATAGAGAAAGGCAGTCAGTGTGACATTCGGGGGAAGCTTGAGGTAAATAGACGAACAGAATTAAACGGAGGATCGGAAGCGGGAGAGAAGGCCCGATTGGAAGCACATAGTATTTATCTGAATAATACAGATATGTTCTATGCGGAAATCAAGGGATATGAGAATTTTCAGATTAACGGAACACTTGTAAGTGGAACTCCCGATAATAAGCTGATTACCTATCAGAAGCTTGATACGGCCGGTGGAGTGATCGGTGTATATCTGTGTGTAAATAAGGCAGTGGTGCTGGATGATGATAAAAATCCGATAGAAATCAGTGTATTAAATGAACAGGGGTATCCGTGGTTAAAAGATTCACCGGCAGCAGCAGGAATATTGGTAAATGCCGGTCAGGCAGATGCTGTGAGCTTTTGTGCTTCTGAACAGAACTGCGCAGAGAGCCGGCCGAGGCTGATGAAGAAGGGCACCGGAATTTATGTGTATTATTCAAAAGAAGCGCCGGTTGAAGTTTTTCTGTCGGAAAATGGGAAAGAACAGTCGCTTGCAAACTTTACGGATCTGGAGCAGGCTGTAAAATATGTGGATGGAAGAAAAGATAAATCGGCATCTTATATGATCAGTTTATATGATGATATTGGCAATGAAAAGGGTATGAAATTAAATCTGCCAACCTATGCAGGTATGGTCACCTTAAGATCCGGAAATGCTGATGAAATTATAAAAATACGGTTAAATAATTCCATAACGCTTAAAACAGATACTGCTTTTGAAGGAATAGAGTTTGAGGTGATTACCTCTTCAAAAACAATGAATATTTCCGGTACAAAGCAATCCTTATTCTGGAGCAATTCTGAAATGGCAGAAGACTCCCGGATCAATAATGTGAATCTTGCCGGTCTTTCGGTGCAGGAAGGAAGTACCTTTGATATCTGGGGAAAATCCAATATCGGTACATTACAGTTAGGAACGGCATCAGCTCTTAAAGCAATGGGTCAGAATACGGTGATTACCAACATCAGGGATTATATACCTTATGAGGGTAAGGGTGATGAATCCACATTGTATGTTGGCATGAATGCAGGAGTGACTATTAAGGGAGAAGTGTCTTCGCAGGAGGAAGGAAGGCTGCTTATCGGAAAAGCAGGAGCCCGGGAGCTTGAGAACCTGTCAGATATTAAGAAGGAAAACCAGTATCTCATTGCTGAGAACGCGGCAGCGTCTGCATTTGCTTTTGGAAATAGTGATGCTGTTGGTGTGAAGCATGCGAAGGGAATTTATCAGGGGACACAGGAAAATATCGCAAATGGACTTATTCAGGTGAAGCTGGAAGAGAAAAATAATTCTCAAAACTACAGCTATTATATTGACTGGTATCAGGCAGTTCAGGAAATAAATTATCTGGGCGACCCGGAGGCAGACTATGAAATGTCTGTTCTTTCAGACATTGTTTATACAAAACGACTGGATGAGAAAGGGAAAGAGATAAAAACGCCGGGTGTTTTCAGTCTGCCGGCTATAAATAAATGTAATTCCTTTACCGTTAAAGGAAATCATCATAAGGTTTCATTTGCCAGGGTAGATGTTGTAAATAACAGAAATATCCTTGAAGAGCTTTATCTGCTTCCGCAGAATGATAAGATAGATCTCACTTTGAAATCGAATAAAAAAGGAGAAGGAACCCTTCTGTTGAAACATGTTCAGCAGGAGGAAAGTGTGTCAACGCTGTTCCGAAACATTACAGGCAGTGATAAGAAGACCATGTTGTGCCTCACAGACGATACGGAAATCACGGCAGCAGGTAATGTAAAGGGGATAGGAACACTTTGTATTGGAGCAGATGAGGATGAACAGGAAGCCGGAGATGGCAGGCTGTTTGTATCCGGAACATTAAGCGCAGGTTTGTTGAATATCAGTTCATCCGTACCGGGAAGTCTGGAGAATTCTGCTGTAATTGTTACAGGTCAGATGACTGTCGAAAAATTAAATGGACAGAACGGAGTCCTTGTTATCAGACAGACATCTGCGAAAAATGCGGCTCCATTGGGAAAGGTGACCGGAACTTCGGACAGAAGTACAGATGCACCATTGACAGTTCTGGTATTAAGACCGGATATTACATCCGTGAATCTGTATCGTCAGCGGATAGCCGGGAAAGATACCCCATTCACAGACCGGGCAGAGGGAGTGCCGTTAATTCAGGCTCCCGGCCTTTCGGCAGATATCATTACCACGGCACAGGTGGAAGAAACGGAAGCCGGATATGCGATTAAGCAGTTAAATGATGTTGTTCGTTATAAAGACGCTGCCGGCTATATTTATGCAGGCAAAAAAGAAAATTTTGCAATATGCATTAAGGCGAGAAAGCAGGATGGAACAGAATTTAAGAGTTACGCAGAAAACTGGTATCAGGCGGTTCATGATCTGGATAAAATGGGAAACAGCTATCCGGTATATGAATTGCAGTTATTGGAAAGCAGGGTATATTATACCGGCTGGGACAGCAAAAAGGCAGAGGAAAAGCCGGATACGCTGCGCCTTCCGTCTAAAGTAAAGGGAACACTGATTATCTGCAATGCTGAAAATGTAACTGCTGAATTAATTTATAAGGATGATATGAAAATACCGGATCAGTTAACTCTGGAATGGAACAACCTGTCATTTATGCAGGTAGACAATAAGGGAGAGCAGACAACGCGTGGAATCCGGATTGGAAATGCAGGAACCCTTGCATTGAAAGATTTTGGTACAAAGCAGATAGAACTGGGAACAGTTACAGCTCCCAAGGGGAGTCTGGTACTTGAAAATTCATCTATAGACCTGGCCGGGAAAGCGGATATTCAGAACCTGTTTGTGAATGAGGGGGAAAATACAGTTCAGGCTAAGGGAGAACTAAACCTTCAAAATGTAAGAGGACTGGATCAGGCCGGAAAGGTTATATTGGAAACTACGAGCCGGTATAAGGGTAAGGATGCCAAAAAACAGATGATCCAACTGTCCCAGATAGCAGTAACGGGAGAAATAGCAGGTAATGCAGAAGTGAAGCTTCGTATGGTGAAAGATACCGGAGAGAATTATGAAGCAGAGGAAATCATGCTTTTAACCGGTGAAAAACCATCCTTGCTGAAAAGACTCATGAAGGTTACAGGAAATGCCGCTGACGGACGGATAAAATTAATTGCCGGAGACGGCAGTAATATAGAGGAGAATACAGGACATCTGATTACTCAGGGGGATGGAATTTATCTCATAAAAGAAAGCCCGGTCATTAAGGTGACATCTTCAGGAGGAATGACAGATGATTACATTGGATATTTCAGCAGCTGGCAGTCTGCATTGGAGGCTGTCTCTGCTTCGGTAAAGAGAGATCTTACGCTGGGTAAGGATAATCAAAAGGAGTATCAGATTATATTTTTAAAAGAAATTGATCAGGCGGTCGGAGGTAAGATCCCTTCAAATGTTAAGAAATTATTGGTAACCAATTCAGGCGACAGCACAAGGATGAAATTGGTGGTGAAGGGTGATCTCAGCTTTGAGGGAAAGAATGGAATACTTGCTTTTGAAAATATGGATATTGCAGTTTCCGGTAAAGTAAATGGTTACCAATTGAACCTGACACAATCCGGTCTCAGCGCAGCCGGAGATATTTCAATAAAAAGGACGGAATTAAACGAGGGTCTGCTTGAGGCATCCAATGTTACAATTGGAGAGGAAGCATGGATGAATGGAGGTGTGGTGAAAGCCGCTGTTAATGATGTAGCCAATAGTGGCAGGCTGAAGGTTAACAAACTGATTGCAGCAGAGGATCAGAACAGGGAGAACGATCTGATCGCAAAAGTAAATGCAAAGGGTATTTCACAGATTACGGTGGACGGTGCCGTGTACGGCGGAAGTGATTCCACGAAGGGCTTTTATATTGAATTGATGCAGAACAGGCAATGTACCATTCCGGTATTGTGGAAGGAGGACATGCTGCTGCTTACTGCAAAGAAGGCTGACAGCAGTATGTTCCGGCCAAAGGAGCAGGAACATTCCGCAACAACAGCAATGCTGTATAAGAAAAATGGCGGAATCTATTATACAGAATCCGGGGAAATGGGAGTTGTCCTGAAGGACGAAACCCAGGAAGAAAATACTCTTTTCCGGGGAAGCACTGTTCTTTTGGGAATAGAAGACGCTATGACGGAAATCAACAATCGAAAAGAAAAAAATGCAGTCTACCGTATTGTATTGTTAAAGGATCAGGAGGTTCGAAACGTAAAACAGGAGTATAAAAGTCTTGTAATCCCCTCCATGGCTCAAAGAATCATAATAGAAGGGGAAACGGGCTTAAGCCGGGATGCGAAAAAACTGTCATATCTCGGCAGAATGGAAATCAAGGGAGAAGTGGTATTCAAAAATGTAAATCTGATAACGTATAAAAAGTCCGGAAAGGCATATATACAGGAAGGACAGGCACTCAAAACCGGGAAAATGAGCCTGATTTGTGAAGATCAGGTGACAATTTGCGGGGATGCAGACATATATATGCTGGAACTGGAGGAAGAAACAAAGCTGTCTATGAAGGGAACCCTGAAGGTAAACCGGATTGATTATAAGAAGGATAGTTCCATCTTAATTGAAAAAGGAAACCCCATTGCACTCGCCGGTAATTTGACTGCGATAACACAGGATAGCTCCTTTACAGTCATTTTGAATACACGAAGAAATATTAACAGCACACAGATTATTAAAATTACGGCACTATTCAGAAGACCCGATTTGCAGGGAATTATGGTAAGAAATCTTAATAGCAGTGAAAAATACTATATTTACCGCGAGGGAAGAAATGTATATGCCGGAATGAAATTATAGTGTTCCTAAAATACTATAAATTTAGCGCAATTTAGCGCGTTATTCTATAAAAGTATTGCAGTCAAACGACATATTGTTATATACTGAAAATAATATCTGTATATTCAATTGTAATATTATTTAAAATCATAAATGAAAGAGAGGGAAAACCATGAAGAAGTACAGTGTGAAAGGAAAAAGATGGCTGGCGGCCTTTCTGGCCATGCTGATGATTGCTTCCGGAATGCTGAGTGTTCCGATAAGCGGATATGCTGCAGAGACAGTTGCAGATAACCTGGAAGCAGCCAAGGAACAAGTAGAAGAACCGGGAGAAGAACAAGAACAAGAAGAACAGCAAGAACAAGAAGAACAGGGAGAAGAGGGAGAAGAGGAACCAACACCGGAAGTGTCACCGGAAGTAAGTGCGGCTCCGACATCGGAGGAGACATCACCGACTCCGGAAGAGAGTGCATCTTCAGAACCGGAGCAGGAAGAAGAGGCATCTCCGTCCGCAACACCGGAAGGTGAACCGACAGAAGAACCGGAGCCGACTCCTTCTGTTAGTCCGGTTCCATCTGTTGAGCCGTTGGTTCAGGCAGAGGAATTGGCTTATTTAGGAGACACTAATCCCTGGGATAATAATGGAAATTACAGCCTGGTCATTGCACAGTATAGTATGAAAAGTTATGGGATGGAGTGGAATGCTGAGAATGTATTAAAGATTCTGGAAGCAAGAATGTCGGAAGATACAAGATTTATGAGTGTCTCTCTTTGCGGAACGACCGGAGACTGGACGCAGACGATACCGGTGTCTGTATGGAATCAGATGGTAGGTCTTTTGAAAGAAACAGGTTCGATTGGCGTGTCCAGAGATGGAAATGAAGATGAACTGAATGCGACATGGTCAATTAATGCTGCTGTTCAGACTTCAAAGGACGTTGATACATCATTTTCCTATGAAATAACCGAATCAGCAATAAAGTTTAAGGGAGCGAAAAGCACACTCCCGGCTAAATATGGCAGCTGCTCATTAAGCCTCAGTGCTCCAAAATCGAAAGGTGCGTTATATGAAAGCCTGGGTCGCTTTTATGAAGAGAATCCTACCTGCAGTATCTATGATATGAGCGGAAAGAAGATCAATGATAATGTTAATATCGATAAATATGAGTCGACTACTTCTGATTATGCGGACATACATATATCTATTAATGATAATTCCTATTATAAGATGCTTCAAAATGATACAGAGTACCAGATTACAGAGTATCTGGGTACGATTTGGGAAGGTGATAATGGAAATAAGGGCTTAGTAATTCAGGTTCAGGGAAAGTCATTTACAGAGAACCAGTTACTGAATATTCTGGAAGTAAATAAAGCACAGGGACCGTTTACCAATATTAACATCTATCAGGAAAAAAGCGACACCAATATAATCTGGAAAAGCGTAACAAATAAGGCGCGTGAAATGCTGACGGGGCAGAGCATATTGTTATGGCAATTTACAGAAATTGTGTCCGATCTTTCCCCGGAGTGGACAATATATAATCCCCAGGAAATGACTGCTGATATTGAGGTGAAAGCTGATATTGAAAAGAGCGATGGTGTTGTTAAATTCAGTGTGAACACAACAGAGATTCCGGCAGAGAAGGTACAGGTAGGAATTCACGGATATTCGTATAAGGGAAAATACATAGGACTTGAAAGAATGAAAGCGATTCTGGGAGAGGAATCGAAGCTCCTTGTAGCGAGAAAAGAAGATGGAAGCGGAAGTGTGCCTGCATTTTATAGATTTGACTACAATAATCGTGATGCCCTTTTATATTTTGAAGATCTTACGGAACTAGAAGCCGGTGTGCAGTATATTCTGAGTGAGAGACCATCGTATTGCGGTACAATTACGGAAACAAATGGCTGGAGAGAGCTTCTTGTTGATAACTCTTCGGGTGAATATACGAATGAACAGCTGGTTGATATTTTAAATTTAAATAAGAGTGGAAGCTTCAACAAAGTACGGATATGGTTTGACCAGTCAAAAGAATGGGGAATACCGGCAGAAGTACATAATGCTGCCTGCAGGTTATTCCGGCAGAAGGAGACCTCTGATCCGAATGAAGTTGTAATTACTCAAATGGAATATCGCTATAAGAGTGAGGACAACTCTGTTATTGCATTGGATTTACATTTTCCCGAAACAATAGATGCTGATATTGATAATGGGGTACTTCCTGAGTTTTCAGCGAAAAATAATGGAGCCTATTATATAAACAATACATGTCAATATCCGGCTCAGAATGTGGACGTGACCTTTATTAAATACAATGATTCCACAGGGTTCGCAGATTTAAAGAGCTTTATGGGAACTGCAAAGGGCAGTGAGTTTACAGCATGGAGTGGGATGAATAAGATAACGGGTAAGTATTACTACTATACTAAAAGTAAAACCTATCCTGAACAGATGGCAATTCTTATTACGAATATTGATCAATTAGAATCCGGAGCAGAATATGCTGTAGATGGATATCAGGGAAGAGTAGAGGATAATAATCTGTATCTTAAAGCTGATGATATAGATAAAGCACAGTTTAGTGAGAAAGATATTCAGAACACGGTCAATTACTATAAAGGGCAGGAAAGAACATTCTCACATATTACTGTGGATCAGGATTACAGTGCTTCCAAAGCTACCGCATATACCATTCCCAAAGGAATGATTAATGCATTAAGGGAGATTTTAGATGAGGACGGAGAACTTGTATTCTGCATTTCCAGAGGAGTGACAACAGGAGAAGAATCAGATGCCCAATATTTACAGAATGATCTGAATCTGAATCTGGTAGCTCCGGGGGAAGCGTCTAAGGATATTACAATTAACATGACTCTTACACCTGTAGCCAATCAGGGGGTAACCTTTAAGATTAATAAGAGCAAAATTGAAGCATATGCAAGAAATGTCGGATTACAGGTATATGTAAGTCCTGAGGCTGATCTTGGAAGCAGAATTCACTCAGTATTAGGGGAGCCGAATCCGAATCCGGAAGAGAGTCAGGTTATTGTATTAAAGAATGCCGGTGTGGATAGAGACGTATACTTTGAGTATAGTGAAGTAGATGGAAATTATAGTTTGTTTTTCGGAGATATTGATAACTGGGAAAAGGATGTAACATATAACATTGTTACATGGAAAACACCGTTGGATAGTGAAGGACAGCCGGTAGAATTTGAAAAGGGCCGGACGGTTTCTCTGAAGGCAGTTCATCCTGATTATGAGGGAATGAAGGTTACCTGGAAGTCCTATAGCAGTGGAGTAGTATCAGATATTTCTGCAGATGGTGAAATGTCTATATTGGGAGATCCTGAAAATGCTTTCTATTATTCTGCAACTTATGTAAAGAATAAGGTTACATATGTGGATTATTGGAAAGGAGAGGTTAAGCAGGCAAGCATCGATAGCATCTCATTTAACCGGAATAAGCTGGTAATGGTTCTTCCGGATGATACAGATGACAGCATATCTGAGGAAGAGAAGGAGAATCAGAAGAAAGGTTATCTGAATGTGAGATTCAATCCTTCAACAGCAGCAGTTGACCCTTGGTATTTGAATTGGAGTGTTTATCCTGAGGGTGTTGTAGAGCTGCTTACTGATGAAAGGGGTAGAGAAACCGGTGAATTTAAGGTATGTAAAGCCGGAACAGCAGTAATTGAAGCAGTAAATCCGAATACAGATGTAAAAGCATCCTGTACGATTGTGATACAGGATCCGCTTACCGATGCCAACATAGGCATGAATAACCTGAAGAATCTTTATGCGGTATTAAACTTTGACAAGACTCTGGCTGATGTAACATTACCTGACGGCTGGATGTGGAAAGTACCGGCAACGAAGCTTGCTGATTATGGTGATGCACGGGGGTATAATTTCCCGGCAGTATACACAGCAAAGGATGGAAGATCTGTTTCCAGAATGCTTTATGTAAGATTTGTAAAGATTGATAGTATCAGTATTAAAGCCCTTACAATGTTTGGAGAGGAGGGTGAAAAAGAATGCCTTCCCTATGATGTGCCGAAGGAGCTTGTGAAAGGCGATAATATTGTTCTTGGAGTACAGTATAACATCAGTAATGGAGATGTAGCAGACCTGGATAAGTGCCGTGAACAGTTTGAAGTGAAGTGGGAATGCAAGAATAAAGACGTAGCATTATCAGAGGAAGGATTGGACTCTTATTGGGAGGACAGCCTTGGATTTTCTGTTACAAAAGACAGCAAGAAAGAAAAGAAGGCAGTTACTCTTTCTCTGGTAGATAAGAATACAAACAAGGTTATTATGAAGGCAAGTGCCCAGATTTCTGTTTTGAACGGAAATTTAATGGATTGGGAAAAGTTGGACACAGATGCACATAATAATACAGCAGCAGATGGTGAGTTTTCTTTCAAGGTACCGAAGGACGATTATTACAAATTGACATTTAAGAGTTCTGACGAGAAGGTATTAAAGCTTGGAAAAATAGCAACCAAAGAGGTTAAAGCAGAAGATACGGATTATGTCATCACAACGGTAGCCTATAAGAATCTGAAACCGGGTATATCCTACCTGATGATAACTGCTGCGGATGAAGCCAAGAGCAGTATCAGCATCAGAAAAGAGTGGAAAGATGTAGCTCCCAAAATTGAAAATGATAAGGTTACGATTGATAAGGCGTTGGAAAATAGCAGTGCAGAAATTGTACTATATGCAGATAGTACTTCGCCGATAGACGTAAATGGTGTCAAACTGGTTGAAAAGGAGCAGCATTTTGTCATTACCGATCGTAAGGAAGTGGTAACCGGAGAGGTTCAAAAGGTAAGCATTAAAATCGAACCTGTGAATGACAAAATCAAGACGTCAAAGTACAAGGTAGATTTATCTGTACCGGTAAGTGTAGATAAACAGACAGAAAATCATACTGTTAAAATCGAAGTAACGGTAAAGGAAACAAAGCCTGTTGTTACATTTAAACAGACAAAGAAAGTCAACCTGTTCTATACAGATACAGAAGGAGACGGACTTTTAACCGTTACGGCACCGGCTGGAATTACCGGTTTAAAATTGACAGATTGTGATTACGAATTGTCAGCGGTTGAGGGGTCTGATACGGAATACAGAATTCAGCTTCGATCCGGTGTGGACAGCAAGAAAATTAATGCAAAGGGAACGCTCGAATACAAGGTTCCGGGATATCAGAAGCTATATACAGCAAGTATAAAGGTAACATCTGAAAATAAGGCGCCTTCGATTGTATTATCCCAGGCTAAGGATACACTGTATCCTACTATTAAAAGAAGCTTTTCGGAGCTGATTTTAACAGATAAGACAACAGGGGAAAGACTTCAGTTGAACCAGATAGAGCTGGAGCTCAAGGAAGAAAATATAAAATTATCTGATAACCCGCAAACAACATCAATAGGCAAGAACCGGTATTCCATTGCAGTGGTCGGTGAGGATCAGGAAAAAGCACTTCATATTGTACTTTTGACGGAAGCGAAGGCAACCGATAGTCTTGTATTAAATGTGCAGGAAGACAATTGGAGTAAAGCATTAAAGGTTACTTATAAAATCAGTGTTGAAGTGAAGACTCCGGCTATTGAACTGGGTAGTAAGAAACTGGTATTAAATAAGAATGAAGAACTGTATGACGATGAAATAGCAGAGACAACAGTACGCTGGAAAGGTAATGCAGCCCTGCTTCAGTATACTTCCGATCCCGTTCGATTTGAAGGTTTGAACAAAGCTTCCAGTCAGATACTCAATAAATATCTGGTTTTGGAGTATCTGGAGGAGGAAGGAGTTTTGATCGCCAGACTGAATGCCGTCAAATTAAACGATGTAGAACTAAAGACGGGCACTTATAAGTATAAGGTCTGGGTTGATAATGTCAGCACAACACTGGACATCAATATTGTAGACAAGGAAGCAGCAAAATGTGTTGGCTTAAGAAAAGCCGGTGGAAACATTGATGTCTTACAGAGAGAAAACACAGCTTTATATTACAATATAAAGCTCACAAATCTTACCGGTACGGTACAGGGAGCATATCTGCAGGGAACCGATGGCGATCTGTTTGAAGGTACGATCAATGATAAGGGACAGCTGCAGATTTCAGCAAGTGACTGGGCATCGTTGTCTACCAAGGCGTCCTATAAGGTTCAGCCGGTATTGATTGTGGAGAATGAACATGGTGGAAGCCGTGAAGTGGCAGCGCCTGTACAGACAATTAAGGTGAAACAGGGAAGCCCTAAGGTAGCAGTGACGGCGAGCGGAAATTCTTTCTACAGACAGAGAAGTAATGAAATTGTAATTACGTTAAATCCTGTTTTGAATGGGCAGAAGGTTGAGATTGATGATGTCAACCTTGGAAATTATACAGACCAGTTTGAACTTGCATTTGATAGCAGTACAGACAGTATTACATTGAGAATGAAAGAGAATTCAGCTGTTGCTTACTGTAAAGCCGGATCAAAATACTCATTAAATCTGATGATTCGTTATAAGGGCAGAGCCGGTAACGAGAAGGATCAGAAAGTAACTTATGCGGTTACAGTATATTAATTATGGGGGTAAAAAGGTGAAAAAAATGAGAAAACCAAAAGGAAAAGCCAGAATTCTGGCAGTATTATTAAGTGCGTGTATGCTGGTACAGCCGGTGATGGGTGTGTATGCAGCGGAATTGCCTACAATGCAGGAAGGAGGATCAGCTGAGCAGCCTGATCCTTCCGTAACAGCAACGACCGAAACCACAGAGACTCCGACACCGGAAGCGTCTGTAGAACCGACGGAAGAACCTGCCGGGGAAGAAACGGAGACAACGGAACCCACAACAGAACCATCAATAGAACCATCAACAGAACCAACTACAGAACCAACAGAGATGCCCACAGTGGAACCGGAGGAATCCCCTTCGACAGAACCTGAAGAGGATCCTACCGGGGAACCTACTGAAACTCCTTCGGCAGAGCCAACAGCTCTGCCGGAGGCTATCGGGAATGCGGATCTCGTAACATCCGGAGATGACTATGCCGATTCATTGATGGAAGTGAATCTGGACATGCAAAGCGGAACTGTAAATATTACTTTAAAAGAGGAGGTAACGAAGTATTTACCTTGTTGGTTCAATATTAAGTTACACACTAAAGACACATCTTATGATGGAAAGAGTATTTTGGTGCATCAAAATCAGGAACAAGTATCGGATGATATGAGGTATTTTATTAATAAGTCCGGAACTTATTATGCCGGAGTCTCATTTTATGATATCAAAACACAAATGTCATACAGTGTTTATTCTGAGGAGATTCAATATACAAGACCATCCAAGTGCCTGGCATCTCCATCAGAAGTAAAATGGGATGAAAATATTGCAACCTGGTCTCCGGTGGATGGAGCAATCGGTTATAGGATAGGACTATATAAGGTCAAAAACTATACGTATGAATTGGAATATCATAATTTGGAAGCGAATACTACGAATTATGATTTTGGACAGACCTTAAATGATCACGGAAATGGAAGTTACTATTTCACGGTAATGGCGGTAAGTGCCAATGTAACGGAAACTGCCAATAGTGAAGCTAGCGGGAGCGATATTAAAAAAAATGAAATGGAGTGCTACGAAGTATCTCTGTGTAATGAGAGTGGTCAGACGATAGGAGAACCAGTCAAATGTACAAATCTGGATGCAGCACTGAATAAGGCTAAGGAATTTGAAGGAGAGTACAAAAAAGTACAGTATACAAGTTGGGATAGTTACATATATGAAAATGCTGCAAATGATAATGTCCTGACAATTCCGGATGTGGGCGGCACCTTGTTTCTGCAAGGAGTAGATACATATGCAGATAGGTATTCTGTAATTAATGCGAAAAAGCTGGTGATAAATTCAGACGTTATATTGCAGAATATGAGGATAATGGGTACAGGAGGAAACAGGGATATTGATTATCAGTTGAACGATAATTGTACACTTACAATCAGAACTAATCCAATGTTTATAAACACATTAAGTGGAAATGGAACGCTGGTAACCCATGGGTATACTTCGGTATCGAAAATTGATGGTGTAAATATTGACGCATATGATGAGTTCAGAATTAGCAAACAGAGCAGCACAGCAGGAAATATTCGTATTCTGGAAGGTGGCCAGCTATTATTATATGCTCCGTTAACGGTTAACAGTATTCAGGGAGATGTTATTTGCAACGGGCGCAGTAATATAAAGAACGGAAAGGCCTTGCTGACAATCAATGGAAATCTGGAAGAAACAAATGTGAATTTTGTTCTTTCTGATGGATATGGTAATCAGGATAAAACATATCCCAAAGATATCGCAGTATGCAATCTTAACGGACAGGAATTTTTAGCTGAAAACTTTTCAGCCCAATATACCGGAGATGAAAGAAAACTGGCTGTATATTCAGTAGGAAATACTGTTTATGTTGCAAACTGCCGTTTGAGTGATGATGAAATTACGCTTAAAGCAGGGGACACATACACTTTGAAATTAACCGGAACCAAAGGAACGATATCCGGAAATGATCTAAAGGGATGCAGCTGGTCAAGCAGTGATCCTGCAGTAGCAACGGTGAATGCAGCAGGTACTGTTGAAGGAATCAGTGCAGGTGAGGCAGAGATTTATGCGAACGTTTCAGGTCATGTCGTATTAACCTGTAAAGTTTCTGTATATAGCTGTCTGGAGGAAATGAAATTCCAGAAAGCAGGAACGGAGCAAAATCCAATCATATTAGAGGTTGGAACGGATGAGGGTAATGTTTCCACAGACTCACCCAGATTGATTTTTTATCCGGCAGATCAGGCAGTGGAACCGGAACAGATTCAGTGGACTTCCAGTAATGAGAATTGTATTAAAGTCGAAAATGGTATTGTAACTGCGATTGCGGCAAGCAATGAAGTTATTTCCGTAAAAGCAGCTGTAACTACAGATAATCCGGAGAATACCTTCGAAGCAACGGCTTATTATAAGGTTGTACAGAGTGACAAGGTCGCAGGTCCGGGAGAAGCTGGCGGATATACTATTTATATTTTACAAAAGGATAGCAGATATAAAATGCTGTCTGATTTGTCCGGACTTCTTACGGATAAATATCCCGGATGGTATTTTGCAGGAGATCCAACAAAGACAAAATTGTCTGATTATACATCTTCCAAGGGCGGTGTATTCCGTATTGAATATAAAAATCCTGACACAGGAAGAACCTATTCAGATGCAGTATCGGTTAAAATCTGTGGTGCGGACGCACTGAAACTGGAGATGGATGGTAAACTGTTGAATAAGAGCAAGACAGAACTGCTGTTAACAGATAAGGAGAACACGGCAAAGGATAAGAAGCAGATTTCCTTAAGTTTTATTCATAATGCTTGGGATCCGGAAGAAGCCAATATGGAAATACAATACAAGGTAGAATATAAAGAAGGCTGTGCCAAGGTTACCGGAATGGATAAGACCGGTATGGTGCAGGGGGATACCTTGGAAATTACACCAATAAAGAAGGGAACCCAGAAGGTTAAGATTTCGGTTCTTGGAAGAAAGCAAGGTACAACAGATACATATGTTGTGCTTGCAGCAGAAGAGTATAGCTTTAATATCGTGGATTGTACTAAGAATGGATTAGCTGTTATTAACTATGAAATTAAGGCAGTTGAAGGAGATTCATTGAAAGAGCCGGAAGAGGATGAATTTACACTGATCCTTCCGCAGGATAAGGCTGCTTATTATCTTGATGCAAAGGCTGTAGCCGTAGATGATAATGCAGAGAAAGAGTATACACTTTCTTATAAGTCTGACAATGCAGGTGTACTGAAAATCGCATGGGATAAGAAGCAGCAGAAATGGCTGTTAACACCGGGTAAGGCAGGAAATGCCGTGATTACGATAACTGCGAAGGATGACCGGAATACCAGCACACAGATTAAGTTTACGGTAAAGGATAATTCTGCTAATGCAATTTCCTTAAGCACCAATAAGGTTACCATTAATTCTGCCCTGGTTCCGGAGGAACGATATGCAGATATTGAAGTCATTTATACAGGTACGGTATCTGCAAAGGATTTCGAACTTTCCTTGACCGATAAGGATGGAAATCCTTTTGTAAATTCAAAAGGAAAAGAAACCTATGAGAATATCAAGGTAGAGAAGGTTCAGTCACCCCAAAATACGAATCTGATTGCCAGAATTTCAGTGGAATCTGAAGAAGGGCAGGCAGTGAAGATGAAATCGGCGGCTCCTTATTTACAGATTAAGGCAGGGGATACGACGAAGAGAATCCAGCTGAAGGTTGATGTGAAGCAGAGCATTCCGAAGGTTACGGTGAAGCAGCTAAGTCCGATTGACACGAAACTGGATACGGGTATGGGTGGTTCCTTTGAAATTACAACATCAGATGGAACAGAAGTTACAGGCTGTACCTTAGTGGATGAAACGGATTATACTTTAAGTCCTGGCAGGAAGAATGTATGGAGCTTAAATCTTAAAGAAAATGGAAATATAAAGAGTAAAGCTGCTTTCCGGATTTCCCTTGAAGGATACGAAAATCCTGTTGTAAAAACCAATATCGCTGTTAAGACAACCGCGGCAAAGAGTAAGCTGGAAAAGACTACGGGTACATTGTTTACGGATTCAAAAGCGAAACAGGTTCTTGCAACAACGTTGATTATTAATGATGAACCATTTAATTCAACTGATACAATGATTACGGACCTGTCAATCCTGAGTGGAGATAAAGACAGCAGGTATACGGCAAAAATTTCCGGTGGAGTGATTGAAATCCGTCCGGAGGTTATGCCGAAAAGGCAGACGAAGGTAAGAATTACGTTAACGGATTCTTCCTTCTTCAGACAGCCGATTGCACTGGATTATACGATTAAGACTGCCGCACTCAAGACAGCCAAGCTGAAATTCTCCAAGATTACATTGTATAGCTATGAAAATGCCGATTTGAATACCGGTTCTTATACGAATGTAGAGCTTGCAAGTGGAACGGAATGCGGACAGTTTACCAGCCTGAAGTTTTCTCCCGCAGATAAGCAAACAAAGGCAGTATGGAATAAACAGCTCGTTGTATACTATGATGATGCGGATCAACAGATTAAGGCCTATATCAATGGATGGAATGGAACAGCGAAGAAATCCTATAAGGTGAATGTGACTGCCCCTATCGAGGGACTGGAAAAACCAATACAGTCTGTACTCACAGTTGATGTAGTACCGGTAAATCAGAAGACTTTGAACAGCATGGCATCTGTTAAAGTAAAAGGAGATCTGGATGTATATGAAAGAAGGACTATCGGAACTCTTCTTACAACGACATTCAAAAACCTGCCGGCAGGATATCAGGTGGAGGAAGTAAGTCTTGTTGGAAATGATGCTGATTTATTTAGGTTAATGACTTCTGTGGATGGTAGTTCGGTAGCACTGATACTCAAAGGTGATGCGGATATCTATAAAAAGAAGGCAGAAGTAAAATTACAGTACAGGATCAGGGTTGATGGTGGTACCGGAGAGGAATATTTAACAATTACCTCTCCGCAGGTGAACATTAACTTGAAACAGGGTAAGCTTAAGACAAGTCTTACCGGAAGAACGATCTTCAACAATACAGAGGCAGAACAATATGGAGTATTGAATCTTTCTGTAAAGAATAGTTTAGGAAATGAAATTGAAATTAACAGAGTGGAACTGCAGAATTACACGAAAGATTTCCAGATTCTTAATGAAAATGGAGAAATAAAACTTGTTCATACACCGAAGGGCGAAACAAAGCCCGGAAGCACCTGTTCATTAAAGGTAGCTGTTTATCCGAAGACAGACATGATAGGTGCCAAGCCAATTGTATTGAATTATAAAGTTACAATCAGATAGTTATGATCATTTATCAAAGAAAGGCCGGCCCGGAGAAAGATGAGGTTAGATAACGATACTTTTTGAAACACAGTAAAATCAAGGTTTTTCGGACAACGGACAAGCATGGTTTGTACTACAACTAAATATTGCACCGCACAAGCGGCGTTTCCCACTTCCACACGGAAGAACAGGAACGCC